>Ga0181612_138614_pt1 | contig 12724 bp, 7 predicted proteins | sample HoacroProtozoa21_FD_119630 | JGI IMG/M metagenome (GOLD analysis project Ga0181612, IMG submission 119630) | Hoatzin crop microbial communities from Cojedes, Venezuel. Combined Assembly of Gp0051906, Gp0051904, Gp0051908 | reverse complement strand
ACTCCCAGACTTGGTCAACGGTTTATGTCTAAGGGTTCAGTGTGTAGGCACTTACCAGATTCGACTTGCCTGTCAGAGCCCTTCCAAGGACTGTCGCTGAAACAGTTATAGATTTTTTAAAGATTTGATATTAGAACTCTACATTTACTACCTTCTGGAGCAATCTCCTCTTGCAACATAATAACAAGAGTATAGCTGTATAATAACCCTCTAAGGTTAACTAAGATGAATGCCACATATGAAAATGAGATCATTACTCAGTCTGAAGTTGTCAAGTGTTTTCAATACAACATATTGCAATATGCAGACAAGGTAGAAATTTAATGCTCATAGTTGGAGAGAATCATGGAATTTCTTTATGAAATTTAGCTGCACAAGGAGCATTTTTCTGAAGATGCTAAAAGGTTTAAATCTGAGAAGTCAGACAGTAACTATTCCAAAATATGTGCATGTACTGCAAATCAAATTGCAAATCATTGCAAATCAAAATCCAGTCCAAGAAAATTAGCCTGTATCTGTGCAAAATCATTATTCACAATGAAAGGTCAAACAGTATACTGGAAGAATTGGATAGGAGGTGATAGTTTCAAGCCTTTGAATCTCTGTAATAAATGGAGTCTGGTAGATTTACAGTGCTGCAGACCACATCACAGCTAGCTAAGTGAGATACAGACAGTACTTAGTGCTAACAGTTCTCTGTAAAAAGATCTCCTGGAAAAGACCTTAAAGCTCCCAAGCAATATTTTATATAAATGTCAGGATTCAGAAGCATAATGTATATTAGAAATAATCATGTCAGTAAAACTTACGCTGGGAGCTCTTCAGGAGAATGTTTAAAATTTACTGCATTTATTGAGAAAATGAAGCTATCTGAAAAATGTGGTAGGGGAGGGCCTGAAACTGTGTAGTTTTCCTCATGAACAGTAAGTTTGACACATCTGGAGTTGTACTTACTGGGCAGTGACTGATGGGCAGTGACTGATGGGTCCTGAGGGTGTCTCTGCTTTGACCATAGGTGCTTTAGAAGGTAGAGTTTGAAGAAAAGAGCTAAAATTAAATCACAAAAATAACAAGAAAGGGTATAATTAAAATTAATGTAATCTTTACCAGAACACAAACGATCAACAAACCTGTTGTAATGTATCTAAATATTAGTAAGAGAAATGGCAATTCAAGAATATTCTTTTGGACCCTTATTTGCCTAAAACTCGATGAAAAAAAGTAAGTTAGATAGAAGCTATTTAAATGTTCTTTGTTAAGTTTAGGCAAATGTTCTTTGTTAAGTTTAGTGCAAAGCTACGCTTGGCACTGTCAGGTGTTGGTTCATGACCGATTCGAAGAGAGGACTGCTATCTGCTGAATCCCAGGCAGTAGGTCCAGAAGTACTGTGCTTTTCCCCATGGGTTTCTCAGCTGACGCCAACCAGCTCTGCTTTTGCTGACAAGGTGCAAACTTGAACTGCTAGCTCAGCCTGCTGCCTGTACTCTGGGGTGGGTACTGTCCTTCCCTGGTAGTCCCAGTCATCTGCACTGTAAGGCAAAAACCTCGAGCAGCCCAGGCGCCTTAGTCTCCAGCTACTCATTTGAGTGCAATTCCAGGAGGGAGTGCTGGAGTCAGTGGAATTCTGTCATATCTCAGCACAGTGAAACGACACTTTTACTGTTTATGATATCAGAAAATATTGACACTAATGCTGGTTGTTTCTGGAGAGCAGGAAAGGCAAGGCTGGTGTGTGTTCCTCTATGTGCGCGTGTTATGCAAGCAAGGCTTCCACCCTGCTGGGAGGCTTACTAATAGGCAGATTAACATACTTCAGTTTTAAAATAGCATACTCCCAATTAAGCAGAATTTAACCACATCTTTCCCAGACTTCAGTAGGATGCTAGTAACAATGCTGTTTCTGTATTGTGAGTTGAAAAGCTATTACGAATGTTAGTTCCAAGTTACTGCCTGCGTTATTTTTAATGTGTCACCTTTGTTTCGGAAAACATAAGGTTTGCTGCCACTGTCCCTCATGTGTTTCTCCTGCAAAAAGGCAGGACATGAACAACAATTGTAACATAACAGTTAAAACTCAAACATTTATTTAAAACTAACAGAAAGATTTTGGTTAGGTGGAGAGAAATTTTCTGTAAAAGCTGATGAAAGGCTTGGAATAGTTTGTTGCATCCTGATATATTTTGTCTAAAGATACAAATTGTATGCTATTGTGTTCTCTTCGTACTTGGAGTTTGGGGTTTTTAGGAAGCAGTGGATGATACACTATTATAATAAGCAGTCCTTTACTTGGAGATCATATACAGCAGATTTAGAGGTTTTCCACAGCTAACAAATGGCATCATCTCAGCACTGTGCTACTCCTAAGGAGTAATTAAATATGCTTGGAAAGAAGCAAGCCAGAATTTGTTCTTTTAATTTAAAAATGTACATGGTGGATTCTTCCAAAAACCAGAATCCTGCAGCTCTTATGGTATTCAAACCAAATTATTTCTGATTTGAATGAGTGCTTTACAAGAGTAAGAATTATTTAGATTTTGTCATGGCGTAGTTTAAGCCAGCAACCGGAAACTAAGGACTAGACAGCCACTTGCTCACCCCTCCCCTTCCTCCCCAGTGGAATGGGGAGGAGAAATGGACAAAAACTAAAACTCATGGGTTGAGATAAAGATGGTTTAATAAGGCAATAAAGGAAATAGAAATGCTAATAATAATAATGATTATAATGAATATGCAAAACAAACTATATACAATACAATTTTTCTCCCCCCCTTGAGGGCCGATTCACAGCCAGTCCCCGAGCAGCGATCGCAGATTGCCAAACTCGTGGATTTTTGCAAAACTCCCAAAAAAGTTTGAACTCATGGACAAGAGAGAATTTGGATTCACAGAAATGAGAAGAGCAGATAGGTTCCTGTCCCCAGCCAACCCCCATCCATAAACTGAGTGCGACGTCCATGGTATGGAATATTTCCATTGGCCAATTGTTCTGGGACTAAATCCAAAACACAGCAGCTACTGAGAGGAAAATTAACTGTATCCCAGCTGAAACCAGGACAATCCTTGTTTTTAGGAAGTTTCAAAACTGAGAAGTTGTAACTTCCAAGTTATTCAAATGTTGTAAATTAAACACCATGACTTAAGTAGCACAGTATATACCTACCAGTTGTCCCAAATGAAGTTGACAGTGGTCTGTGAGGTGACATTCCTCCAAGGATTGTAGCAGAAGTGCACACTGCAGGCTCTTCTTTGCTTGCGTGGCAGGTGATTGGATAGGTCCTGCTCCTTTTTATGCCAGGTTAGCAGACTCTCATGAATGTGTGATGGAATACGTTGTGTTGGTCAGAATTTTTCAAGACTGTATGGTATAATACGAGGGCATGTGAGAGCTGGCTTTTACAAGGGCTAATTGTAACTTACACTTGCTGTCGTGTGTGATGTTGCAATCAGGGCCTGGACATAAAACGAGTTTTTCTGAAAACTTCTCATTGACTTCAGTGATCTCAGTATTTTAACCTGTAAAATTTTTACTTTCAAGTGGTACTACCCAATCTATTCTTGTTTGCATTGCCAGCAATGTATTAGCCACTAGAATAATGAACAAAAATTGGTCATATTGGTATAATTTGCCTTTTTTTTTTTATTTCTGTCTGTTGACAGAAACATCTTGTGTGAATGCAGCTCTGCTGATTTAAAAACAAGTCCTTTTTGTGAACTATTCCCATCTGTCAAAAGGAGCCCTCCTGCCCAGACAATCTGTATTTCTGCTTGGTGTACTGGGCGCTGTATTGCTATTGCTGTGGTGAATTACATTCTTCTGCAAGTGGCAGTCAACCTTTGAAAGAAGATAGTAGCGGATCATACTCAACACGATCACAGGTAGTCAAGAAATCAGTATTTCTGACCTGGAATATGGACAGAACATTTTGCATCAGATGTGGAAGAGTTGTCTGGTAGAGTAAGTCATTCATTCAAAAGAAGAGCTGGCAACTCTACATTGGGACTAGGTTAAAAAAAATGCACCACAGAAAGTTAATTTGTATTTTTTTTTCCTTAATTGCAGTTTGATTTGTAGAGTGAGATCGCGAAAAGAGGAATAGAATTATTGCTGTCCTGACCCTCAAGGATGTTTTCACAGTATCATCAGGATTGGTGCATGCTGTTTTGCTCCCAAGGAACTAATTCTATGCATGGAGTATAAAGTTAGATTATAATTTCTGATATAAAGTAAGATTTTCATAAAAGCCATTGTGGCATGCTAGGCTAAGTCCTATTTATTAAAAACAAAACTAAACCCTATCTTTTAATGCTCTCTGTCATTCTTTTAAAGAACTCTTTAGTAGTGAATGGTATTTAGTATTGTTTAATTGGACTTGCTTTGAGTCAGGGCTTGGATTGCAGAGGTCTATTCCCACCAGAAGTATTTGGTGATTACTTTCTGTTTCATCTTCCTTTTATCGTCCTGTTCTCAACTTCCTTGCTGTTAGAGAGAGGTTTGGTCCAGAAAAGAATATAAGCAGCTCTGTTCCATACATTTCTAACTGCATATTTCAATATTCCATTTTTAATGCAACTTCTTGATTTCCTCTGAATCCACTCCAGAAATAAAGTAGTTACACTTGCGCTATTGTATTTTAATTGACAGTTTCCTTTTCCTTATTAATCTGTTACCAGAACATGAGTTGCTATGCTGTTTCTTGGAATCATGATTATTTATCAAGTTCACAGTACGGCAAAGTGCTTTGCCTCACCTTATGGTTAGAGAAGTACAGAGCATTTCTAATCTGCTCTTCAGACTGTATTTTTGTAGATTTATACTTTCTGCTCTGGCTCTCTTCAGGCATTTAGTTTCTTTTTCTGAATAGTGATTTTTCTCTCCCATACACATCCAAGGAATAGATTAGAATTAAATTAAATACTGCATATTGGGAAAAAAAAAAAAAAGCCACTTAGATTACTGGAAACAGCTGCTATCCAGCTAGGACTAGAATGCATTTCTCAGACACTTCGCTTTAACATTTAAAGGTCATTTTACAAATGAATCCACGAACAGTAAGAAATGAAATTATGAACTCAGAATTTTGGCAGTGGTTATTTCGGCGGTGTATTGTATTCACTGTGCCATCTCTAATGCATGGTCTTCTAAAACAGTTGTATCCAAATAAACATCAGAAGTTGTTCTTGCATCAGATGCAATATGAATATCTGATTTCAGTGATTGTGCTGGTTCCTGATCAGGTTTAACCATTGTTGTAATCACATCATTGTAGCCGTAATATATCCAGTAACGGTCCCTAAGCGGGAAGTAGTCATACACAGGAAACTGGAGTGGAAGAGTGTTCCTGCTGACATTAATTCAAGCATCCAGCAATCAGTTCAGTTGAGTGGAACAATTAAAATTACATAATTTCAGGTCTGTGCTTAAAGATGTTTTGAAGATTTAAACACCTTTGCATTGAAAGGGTTCTATGTATTGCCATGAAGAGATACGTAGCAGCCTCTGTACCCTCGCTTTGTTGTTTGTATGGCAGTTGATAACTACGGGCAGCGCTTGGAAAGTCCTTGTTCTACTTCTAGCTTGTGTTTGCGTATTCACGGGTATAAGCACACACACGCCCAACTGGCTTTTATTATCAGTTGTAAACTCTGTCTAATTTTGGAATTTTTTAATCTAAGAAAAGATATTTTGTGGTTTTTTTTATTAGTCCTGCCTTGCTGCATATACTTATGTTCATTAAAGAGCTGGAAGGAATGTTCACCTGAGAGCAGATTTGTTTTCATTTCCTCTGAACACTTACCCTTAGTAAACTCAGTAATCAGAGGCAAGCATGTGAGCCTCTCCCATTTATAGGGGAACGGAAGGGCTGTGTTTAATTCCTTTCTTGCAATGCATTTTTGTTGACATTAACAAGAGCTCCAGATATCAGCTGCCTCTTAATCCTGACCCAGTGATGTCGATGAGGTCTTACATCTGCGCAGAGTTCTCTGAGCTCCGTATGGGTCATGGCTCAAACTGCAGAATCACAGCCTCAGAGAAATCGTGCAGTGTTAGCATGCTGCCCTGGGATTTGGGAGACCCAGGCTCTATTCTTCCCCTGCTGCAACTTCTGGTGTGACCTTGCAGATTCATCTGGCGTCTCAGTTTATCTCTCTGTCTTACAAAGTGTTGCGAGACACTCTGCTGCTAGAATGTGGGGCTCGATGATACTGATGACAGGATGCACTGTAGGACAGAAATGGAGTACTGCCTTTGAACAGTACTCAATAAATAATGAAAGGGAAATAAAAGAGATTTAAAGCCCTTATTATAAAGACATTACTACAAGGGATAGCACTAACAAGAAATAACAGATGTGATATTTCTTTCTCCAGTAACCCCCTTCTCCATAACATGGTGTTCAGCTGCCACAGTTTCCAAAATATGATTTTCATTGTCACATACTATTGGGATTTATTAAGATGCAGCAATATTTCTAGGTAGAACTTAATGATCTGGAGGATGATATCCCACTTTCATGGCTGGGATTGGAATTATGCATCATTTGGAAAAAAATCCAAAATTAACCCAAGTAGTGTATGTGTCTTTTAGATTGGTTAAGGAATAGCTGCTGGTACAGGTCTCTGCAAAGCCTGTTTTGTGTTGGGAGGTGTGCTAGTTTACTGATTACTGTTTTGAAGTGGAATTATTTGCTGCTATATGGTTGTTGTGCTGTTAGATTCTCAAGACCTTACATGCAGCAAGAGGATTCAGTGAAGTGTCCACCTAAGCTCTTTACATGCATAGTTGTGATGTTTGTGAGAGGACCCGAGAAGGGATCAAAGCAGCCCCAGTCAAACCCTTTGAAAGCAATATGTGCTTCCCATTTCCTCTTTACTAGGTTCTCCTGGGCAATTGAAAGAGTTTGTGCTTGTGTGTAGGTGCTGAGAGGGGAAATGTGTATTTTTTTCTGCCTTTGTTGTGGGAGAGGGGTGCTGTTCATGTGCTAGACTAAAGAAATCCTTGGTTTGTAGTCCAGGGTGTGAGCTGGAATGAATTGTTGTAGGCCTCTTTTATCTTAATAGACCTGGGGAGATTTAACACCAGCTGAGAGTTTGGATTACTGAATGCAAAAGTTGTGACTGTGAAAGTTCAGTATGCTATCTGACTTTAGGTGTAGATAGGCTGAATTTCCAAGATTAGATTATGCATCTCTGTCAACAATACAAGTTAGGTATGGTAATGGAGGAAAAGGACTATACTGCTTTTTTGTTTCTGAGGTCTGTCCAAATCAATTCCTTGCCTCATGTGGGTAATTTCCCTTGGGTGGTTTATCTATTACCAGATAACATGAGGTTATTAAATATGTGTGCACAGCAGGCCCTCGTTATCTGTTTGTGCATTGTTGCCCTCTGTTGCAAACATTCTATATACACGTGCGTTACAAATGACATGCCTCTATCTGGTTATAAATATTTTCCATTTGGAATTATCTGCTTCTGCTACAGAGATGAGAGGTGATCACTTGAGCATGAAAGATAAGGGGCTAGAGGAAAGGAAAATAAAAATTATGAAGCACTGAGCTGCATGTGAAATCAAGTGACATAATCCAATGTACAAGCCTATTAGATAAAGCGCAGCAAACAGTTTTTCTCACATGCCTAGCTGCTGCCATGAATTCAGCTTACTACATGAATTCAGGTTGTATGCCTACAAGAGTGACTGAGAGGGAAGAGAGGGGGGTGTTTTTGCAGCAAACCTGGTATAAAAGGCTTGCTTTATTTGCCAGAAAGGAAGTTAGCTATGTTAATACATTCCGTTTCTCTAAAGGCGATGAAATTGTTATTGGAGGAGTGGAAAAGCAGTTCTTCATGTTACCAAGACTTTGGGCGACAAATAATCAGATAAAGAAGATGGAAATTTTTTGATTTAAAATTGTTTCATGCGAATTGTCTTTTTGCCAATTTATTTGCCTTTCATGCAGAAGCAAGATGTGCCTAATGAGATGCTACTAGCATGGCAGCAGCTCTCAGGGTGTACTGACTGCTTGTTCTCTGCCAGTTAGCTGTTTTGCTTTGGTGCAAGGCAGTGGATCCCATTCTAATCTACTGCACAGGGTGTTCAGGAAAGCCCTGGGATCCTTGCCAGGAGCAAATTGACCAGTGGTCTCTTGGCTCCGAGACAGGCAGTAGTTCCACTGTATTCCTGCAGATGCTGCAATGATTTGCCTTTACAAGTGTCCTTTATGACTGAAGAAAGTATCCAACATGGTTCTTTACATGGAGACCAGAGTGTGCCTTCTAGACAGCTCAAGGAACACACAAAGCTAGAACATAAAAATAACAAATTGCAGGATTTTGTCCCATTCATATAATGTGTCAATCTACAATTTCTGGCACAGGGAGGGCAGTTTTTACATTAAACCCCATTCTGTATTAAAGAATAATTTCTTTCCCTTCACAGTAAAGAAGCCACATTTGTGCCAAGTGCTAAGGTTGAAGAGGGACATGGTAGTACCTGGGCCTTTGACATAGAAATAAATTTTTCCCTGAAGGTAAAAGCACAAGGCTTGCAGAGATGGCAAAAACATCCAGTGTGCACTGTGCTGCACTGAATTCAGCAGGGACTTTTAGGCTTTAGAAAATGCATAAAGTTAGGAGAGCATTTATTTATTTATTATTTTACTTCTTTTGGCAAACTTAAAGCTAAGAAGAGGAGCTTTAAAAGTCAGTAAAATGATCTGTCTCAGCAAAGCAGGAGTGTCAGACTTTGCAAATGTCATTGTTCTGAGAGATGTGAGGACTCATTTAAGCACTCAGAATGGGAGTACATTAAGGCATGAAAGTTATTGACAGTGAGGCTTAATTGACTGTCCTTTAAGCTACTTCTCTATGAATGTGAGGCAGTAATTTATTATTTATGACAACACTGTTTGTATCAAGAGCTTTAAAATTTGAAGTCTGAGGACAGATCTGCAGCTGCTGTAGGACACTGGAGTAAGGGGCTAAGGCACTGGAGATCATTGAGCATCTAGCTTCCCAATTCAGGGAGGGTAAAGGTATACAAAATGTAGGCTGCTTGCATGTGACTGGATGCAGAACGTGGTCTGTAGGTGGTTTTCCTTCTGAGAAACTCCCTGAGGCATACATGAGAAATCTTTTCCATAGTGCATGGCCTGCCACAGCCCCCCAGCGTTCGAAGAGGAGGGCAGGCCTGTGGTCCAGATCATCTCTCTGAGCTAGCGCTGGCCACTGGCACAAGCCAAGCAAGCTGCAGTACTGCAAAGAGAGCAGTTGCATTGCCGGGGCCTCTCTGAAGCCCGCCATTCTCTCAGACCATATCCTGAGAGGAAGATGGTTTGTGAAGAGATTTTCATGAACTAAACGATCCTTTCACGTATAATCTCTGTAGCTGTGGGATAGCTGATGTTGTCTGACTCCTTATGCTCCCTGCCTCCATCCTGCCCTGCTTCTGCCCCTTCCTATGAAGGCAAAGTTGCATGAATTCCTCAGCACTGCTTTGTCGTGCTAAATAGGGAAACTTGACAAACAAAATCCTTGTGGATTTGTTAAAAATGAACAAACAACCTCTTAGAAGTATTAGAACTTAAGTATGTTAATATTAAACATAATTATAGCACATTAATTATGTTTTCTACATTTATTGTGCTGTACTTTGCAAACGTCTGTACCATATAGAGACAGGTGGTAGAGTGCAACGTTGCCAAGCGCCAGATCGGCACCATTTTCCGATTCCATAGATGGCTGCTCTTTCTCTCCAGTTGCAGATACTCATTTAGCTTAGTCAAATTGAGTCCTTATTTGAGAGATTCTGTGCTGAAAGGAAAACGCATCTATCTTTATAAGCCTGTTTGTTTCCATAATTAGAAACTGAATCAACAGTGTATTGAAGATAACACATTTGCTCATTCCCTTTTTTCTCCCTATGGTGGCATAAAGCAGTGAAGCACAATAATTAATGAAAAAGACTGTTTATTATACATGCAACATATCTGAAGTGGAAAAAAAAACAGAGCATGGGTTAAAAATAAATTGCGGAAGACCATCAGCGCCATCACAAAGTGTATGATCAGTCCTAGTGGGAGAGTCCCATCATTCAGTCTGGTTTGGCAAGGTGCTCTAAAACTGTCAAAGACAATTGAACTAAGATTTCTTATGTAAAACTCAGGAAAATATGAAAAACCTTACTGAAGTATCCTGCTAGGGCATATTTAGTGCTCTTCCCAAAATAGTGACTTTTTTGCTTCATTTACATGTCTGCTGTGTCTTGTGGCTGAGTGAAAGTGATACGCTTTTATAGTAGATTTATATTTTCTTCTGGGAGACTCTGCCCAATAGGTTTTATAGGAAAAAGGTTGCACTTAATGCTCTGCTCAGCACTCTGCCTTTGCAGAGGAAAGCTAATCTATTTTAAATAACAAAGGTGAGAAAATACCTGACTGCAGAATACTGCCTTGCCTACTCTGGACATGCTACAGAGTAAGTCAACGCTTGTGGGCCAGTATTGAAAATTAGGTAAAATGCAACACCTTCCTCCGCCTCCTGAGGCTGATAGTGAAACCCAGGGAAGGATTCCTGCATACTGACTGCCCATGGGTAAGCCCGCAAGGTTCCTCTGAGACTCTTCTGAGGCCACTTCACTTGCAAAAAGCTGCAGTGTAACCAGAAATTTAGAAATGTGTACTGCCTAGTAAATGTCACAGCTATAATGTGCAGCTGAAGTCATGCTGGTGGCAAGCCAAGGTTTGGGTTCTGTTCCATTTCCACCAGTTTCCCTAATACACCTTGCTATGAAAAAGATTTTGTGTTTACTCAAGCCTACAAAGTCCACATAAGGAAAGTTGTATGACAGGAGTAAGAATAGCCCACTTGCTAAATACAGAGGTGACTGAGAGAACAGTGACTCTATCAAGAGTACTGATTTTCAATTCCTTGATTAGCACCTGCTTTCCTTTTATATATTTTATACTCAATGGTGATGCTGCATTGTTGTGGCAAATAAAGCCTGGCATTGCAAAGTATGAACAGCCACTTGCACCAAGAGCAAAGCTTTGATCTTCGTGTTTTGATATACACTCTCCACAATGTTATGTTTTGGGAATAGAGAACTGTTTTGCACTGTTTTTGCATGGGCAGAATTTCAGTAACATAAATGCCTTCTTTTGAATTTAAAGTGCTGTTAGCTAGTGGTTGGTTTGATAGTTTTGTGCTTGCTACAAATCTGCGTGTTAGGGGATGAGCAATAAGAATATGTGGCTTTGCGCAAGCATGATTTTTTGACTTTATAAAAGAAAAAAGTGTATTGATCAATACGCAGCAAATAGAATACAAAGTAGAATAGTGCTCTATCCTATGTGTGTGAATGCCTCATTGTTTATGCAAGGCAATGCAGTCATACATAAACAATTTGAATAGATAATGGCAATATAATATGGGAAATTCTAGGAATATATTGAGTCCCTTCCTAAAATACAGCTGCAGTTGAAGTACTGTGATGGACATTGTAATCAGATTAATTTCTTAATTCTTGTTCTTTATGAAGAACTGTAAGTATCAGCACTTTTCTTTGCTATTCTCTTGCTTCCATGCAGAGAGCTGTTTTATGCAAACAAATGTGGCATGCATGGTCCTGCAACGTCAGTGGAACCATCTGCAAGAGCATCACATCTCGTGGCTAGCTGAGAGTCTTTACAAAGAGGGGTAAATTTAAGGAGTCTTTGTTGTCCTTTCCTCCATATCCTCAGAGAAGTAGGTCCACTGAGGTCATATGGGCTGTAACAGTCTTTAGGTTAGAAGACCGCTTGTGAAACAGCTCTGTTTCTCTTTGTCGGCCTGAGGGAGGACACATCCACCTCCTTTCCAAGGATGAACATTTAATGTGGCTAATAAAGTGTGCTTGCTTTTAATTTTCTGTTGCATTAACCATTCTACTGTGCATGTTGTCCAGATCTGTTTGAGGTGACTGGTTCCCAGAGTGCTTGGCTTATCCTGTTGAGAAGCTACCTGGGCTCAGCGCAGAAATGTCCCCCTGGCACGTAGCTAGGAGCAGGCTGTACTGCTGATGGTAGCAAAACAATAGCAGAGAAAATCTCATTGGTTAGGTTAAAAAGAAAAATCCTGATGTATTTTATTGGGAAGCAATTTGGGGCAGCCAACAAGACAAAAGTTGTCCCACTTTGCTATGGGGTGCTGCTCCTTCCTCTGCTGGGCTCTGGTGCTGTCCCTTGTCTGATGCAGCCCCCCCACAGCTCAGTGCCCCAGGGCGCTAGGTACTGGCCAAATGCAGAGAAAAAGAAAACTGCTGTTTTCAAGACTGTAAAGTCTAAATACACTGAAAAGCCGAAGTAAGTGTGGTGATCCCGTTTTGCAGATGGGGAATTGGTATGGAGAAGTTCAGTGCTTTGCACAAGGTTTCACAGGAAGGGCTAGGCAGCACGGAGCTTTTAATGTAGATTTGTTGATATACAGTTTAGCATGGTAACCACAGGAGCATTATTCTGCAAACCAGCAAAGATATTTCTGGGTTTGTGGAGAGATCTGGAAGAAAGGGAGTTTAGTAACACCACAGAATCACAGAATGGTCGGGCTTGGAAGGGACCTCTGTGGGTCATCTCGTCCAACCGCCCTGCCGAAGCAGGGTCACCTACAGCAGGCTGCACAGGACCTTGTCCAGGCGGGTCTTGAATATCTCCAGAGAAGGAGACTCCACAACCTCCCTGGCCAGCCTGTT
>Ga0181612_128960_pt1 | contig 12724 bp, 10 predicted proteins | sample HoacroProtozoa21_FD_119630 | JGI IMG/M metagenome (GOLD analysis project Ga0181612, IMG submission 119630) | Hoatzin crop microbial communities from Cojedes, Venezuel. Combined Assembly of Gp0051906, Gp0051904, Gp0051908 | reverse complement strand
TCCTTGTGAGGGGGGGGGGAGTGACGCGGCGGCTTGAGGGGCACCCGTTGCCCAGCCAAGGCCAACCCACCACACATCTGCTGCAGCTGCTCACCTCCAGCCTTCCAGCCTGTAAAGAGGCTTTGCCAGCAGAGCTGAGCGCAGCTATTAGAGCAGCAGCCAATGAAACAGAATTTAAATGTTTTGTAAAGATACGGCTGCATTGATCGGACGTTGACAGGAAGGTACCTAGGATGTGAGGGTCACCTTGAAAGGGACACCAGAGATTAAACTAAGCGAAATCAGTAGAGGAAGTACTCCTACAGGAAGGCAGCAGTAAGTGGGCAGCCACCTGAAACAAGAGACTTGACTGAACTCCTGGGAAAGAGGGAATCTGCTCTCCAAACATCCCCCGCCCCCAGACACCCCGGGTCACGCGTTCTTACAGTTATTCTCCTTTATCACCCCCCACACACAGTCACAGAACGACAAACTGGTGTAAGTACACCAACTTCCGTCATATTTGACAAGCATTTGCATGGAAAATTTCTATGATGCAATTATTGCTGTTCTCTTTTATTTTGATGCGCCTTATCAGCGAGAAACAAAAGCAGCTACTGTAGCTTAGCTGCTCAGACCCTGGGATGACCCAGATTCAGATTTGATTGCTTGTCTTTGTCAGAACACCCTACAGAAGTTTTAAAGCTTACAGAAACAATGGGAAATCTCAGCCAAACAAAATAAAAATGGAGGGCTGGAAGCTATCCTAAGCTCCAGCTTTCTCTGTTGTTCCAGCGACCCAGATCAGCCAGGACACTAAAAAATACGCCTTGAACCAGCAGTGCTGCTCGTGTGAACTGTTCCCTCAAGGAAACGCAGTGTCTGTGGAAGTGACGGTGTAGTGGGCATCTATCACCTAGTTTAAGGGATGACACAACTATTTATGCTCTCCATTAATGAAGAGCTCAAGAAATCTTGGAAAATTTGCTTAAAATACTGCCTGCCTCCCCAGCCTAGGCTTGAGGAGACAATGGTGTGGATAGCTATGCCAGAGAAGCCAGGCCCTCCATGCCCACCCACAGAGATGGGGCACCACACACACTAGACCTCTCACCTAAAACTCCTTGAGCAGAGGCAAAATTCTAAGCACTTCCACACATTTGATAAACTTAGATTTACTCAGATCTTTCACAGCTATTCCAGAAAGCCTTGTAACAGAAAAAAAAAAATCAAAACATTATACAAAGTCTCTCATGTCCCCAGGACCCCCATCACCACCATAACGTAAAATTACCTCTCTTGACCACAGAGCAGTCACTGTCTACACAAAGTGGAGCAACAACAGCAAAATAAACCAGGAGAAACCTACCAGAAGAGCCAACTGCTTGGTAGTGTCTGTCATGGGAGAGCGACGCCCCGGTACCCACCCCAACCACAGCATCTCATAACCACCCTCCCTGGTAGTGAATCCTATCCTGCAGATCAGCAGCTCAGTGTAAAAGTTCAGAAATTCCTTCAACAAGTTACAGTTTTGACAAAACAAACAAACAAAAATATTTAGATATATAGGCTGGCACAATCACCTAAAGGCCCTCCACCGCTCACAGCATCATGCATCTTTCTTAAGCATTTCACATGATTACTGATTTGACCCAATAGCTTCCAGCCTACAACACACCACGTTTTGTATATAGATGTGATATAAAAACATTTTTCACTTTCCCAAAGCCAGAAGCAACCATCTGTTTTTTTTCCACTTTGAGGGATTTGCCAGGCCTCCAGACTCTGGGTGCCTCGGGCTTCGGAGCCATTGTAGCTGCCTCAGACAGGAAACCAAGCAGATTTCAGGGGCCCTTGAGCACAGTTCTGTCAGGTTTTATCAAAATAAAAAGTTCTTCCTGGGGAGCTTCTCGGTTTTGATGATTCTGTAAGATAAGCATTTTGTCTGGAAAAAACCCAACTATATTAATAGATATTTGGGACTTCTGTTACAGGGCCATACTTGTGCTGGGTGGAGGGGGAGGCACACCATGATATTCTGCCTTTCTTCACCCTTTCCACTCTCCCTTTACTATCACCTCATGGGGTCCTCACTTCAACCCCCTTTATTCCCTTCCCATGTCCCCCACACCGTCTCACACCAGAGACCTCTGTGTCCCAGAACCTGTCTCTCTCTTTCCATTAATTTTCCTCCCAACTGCCCCTCCCTCCTACCCCCAAGTTTGTAATTAGTGCCTACTGCTGATACTAAAAACCCCAGCTGTTAACCCGCTAAAGCAAAGCCGAGCGTCAGAGCAGCTGCCTTATTTGACCTGAAATCAGTTTCCAGGAGCGTGCTGGGAGAGCAACCACAGCCGTCAAACGAGCCCGACGGGCGCGCAGGAGCCGGGCACACACTCGCAGCCCAGCTGGCGGCCGCGGGCTGCGCATGAGGCACGGCGCAGAGGCGACCCGACAGCAACCCGCCCATCATCCAGGCAGCAGGAATGCTCTTTTCACAGACTCAGCCGAGGTATTTCTCTCTCTCTCACCCCCTGAAGAGCAGAAAAGTGTTTTCACGGGTCATTCTTCCTAGTGGCTTCCAGCTCAGCTACTGAGCCCGGTGGCTCGGAAGCCTCAGAGAAAGGAGAAGCAGCGCTGGTGTCCTGCACAGCTCTCCACCATAAGCTCTGCTATCTGTTTCAGATTTTTTTTCCTTCTCGCTGCATTGACTCAGCAGAGCTCTGGGCTTTTTTCTTTTTAAGCGTTCCCACCACCAAACCACAGCCTTTTGAAGATACAGCAATTGCCAGTTTCACTACACAGAACAGCACTTCCGACTGAGCCAAAAAACGAAGTGTAGGTGTTGCTTGCTTGTTGGAAAATTGTTTACAACTCACTCTGCTCTTTTGGATCAATGGAAAGGAGCGGCAAATCTGCTTTCTGAGTTAGAATGAGTGAGCGATGAAATGGGTACCTTGCCCGAGCTTTAACAAGACAAACAAAAAAGCCACCAACTCAGTAACAAACATTGACTGTATGACAAGCTTGATGTGTCATCTCCCCCGGCCTACGGCAACAGTCTCCTGGAAGAAAGAGGCAGAATAGAAAGAGTAATACTCACGCATGTCACCAATCGCTCCTTTTGTGACATTGGTGGCTTTCCTTACTGTCACAGTGAATATGTGTGAATACTGGTGCTCCACCTGGAAGTCAGAGAGTTAGAGGTGATTAAGCTCCAGCAGCAAAAACCACCTACCAAAACAGGTTTCACTTTGTCCAAAAACAGAGAGAGAAATCACCCAGCCAAAACGTAAGTGAAGCTCATACTGGATAGAGCATCTCAAAGCTGCACTGCACCCCGTAGCTTTACTGAAAGGTCAGACCTTATACCAGCGCTGCTTGATTTTCCTGCAGCCACACCTACTAATCTTAATGAATAACACTCCTCCTCTCCACAGAGCCTGCTTTAAGGCATTTAGTCAGTCAGGGACACCTTGGTACGGTAGGAAAAAAATAAAAAAGGGGGCTATTATACAATGTGCTTGTCTTTGTAATTACCTTCCCCCAGTAAAAAGAATGGGTGCAATTATTTCAAAACATATGTTCTGGAACAGACACATGCATCCTGCACACGCCAAGGATCTAGTTAGTAACGCATGGAACAGATCTCTTCCGTATACATCAGTATTCAAAGTGCAAGTGCCCGTAAGACAACGGAGGAAGGTGAAAGCAAGCTGTTAAAACCTTCACAAGCAAGCTTCACACGGTTTCTGGAGCGTCCCGTTTCCTGCGGAGCCTGAGCAGGCAGCTGGAGCTGCCCTCCTAAGAGCAGGTCTGTCCTGAACAAACTAGGGGAGTCGCAAAAGGCGTGAAATTCAGAAACAACAGTAAAAACCTTAATGACAAGAGGCCAGTAACTCGCATTTATTGTCACTTTGCCTACACAGTGGTAAGTTTGACCGACCTACTGAATGCCCTTCTGAGAAGCACCCCTGCACGCTGCAAGGCAACGGCCTGCACAGGGACACAGCACCGAGCCTGCGGGTGAGTTCCCGGCGTCGGAGCCAGGATCAGGCCTCGCACAACCGCCTCCGGCACTTACATCTACGCTGCCATCCTCAAGCCAGCCCTCGGACACCGCAGCTGCCGGACTGCCACAGTACCCACGCTGACTGGCGCCGGGACAGGCTGGAGGGCCCCAGCTCGCCCTCCCGCATCGGGCACCAGGAGGGCACTGCTGCTCAACGGAGAGCACCAGGTCCAAGCTGCCCGGCTCCTGCAGCTCGGGCCGCTCTGCCAGAAGCAGATCTCCTGTAGGACCGCAGGTCGTCCCCTCTCCTATGCAGCGATAGACCCCTAGCTCAGGTTTCCCTTTCTAAAACTGAAACAGCGATGTTTGCTATCTTTTCCTAACCATCCACTAACTCTGTGAAACACACTAAAATAAACACTGCATGTCAGCCAGGAGGACCAAAACAACTCATACTACAGGTCTTACAACATATTCCAACCAGAAGGAACAAGGGCAAGTACCAGAACCAGGGAATTCACTGAAATCTCTTTAAAGTGATAGACAATACCCTTGATGTGGGACATGGGACACACTTGCTCTGGCTGTGCCTGGTGCTTTCTTGCTAAGTTTTCATCTGGATACTTCCCTTTCTTTTCTAAACTCCTTTTTAAAGGGACAAACAGATAAGCCACCAAAACCCCTCAACCCACTCATGGCTCAGTGTTCAAGAGTGGCACATGTCTCCATTTAAGCCACTGCTGCTTCAACTGCCAGACTTCAGCAAGGCCTTCAGGAGGTTCTCCTGGCTGTTTCAGAACTGGTTGTTGCAGCCCAGCCTCACTATTTCACATCTACAACACGCTTACACCCAGAGACTAGAACCAAACTGGATCTCTAACACAAAGCAACAAAAAAAATGACAGTTTCTTATAGGTTACGTACAATTTTCTCAAAAAAGAAAAAAGCCAAACCCAAATTCTAAAGACAGTGGCTTGCAAATGCTTAAGAACAGTTGAGTCAGGGTGTGTTAAAAGTCAGGCAACGATACCAGCACAAACTCCTCCACAAGTCTGCAGTCTGGAGGTCTGCAACCTCGGGGAAAATGCCCAAGGGGATTCCGAGGGTGTGACTCCTGCGTAGACACTGGCCGGCCCAGACACTGAACTGCTGCACCTTCATTAAGGCTGTAATCACCCACATGCTGTGACGACTGCTGGAGGCTCATTTCACGATGGTCTGCCCAGCAGTAGATTTCAACTCTGTAATTTTTCCCCTATGAGCTGTAGTTGTCTGGTTCAAAGAACAAGTCAGCAGGCAGGGGGAAAAACTGTGGCAATGCAAACTATAACCTTACAAGTGGTACGCTGAAATGGTCACTGCACAGCAAGTGGTTTGCCAGCCACAGTAAAGAGGGAAGCCAGACTCTCCCAGCCCAGGACTGTTCCCTCCCCTTAAGCGTATCAGGCCCCACAGAACGGGTTTGGATGTGCCAACTCAAAGCTGTTAGGAAGCAGCACCTATTCACCCACCTGCCTTGCACTGGCACGAAGACACACCAGTGATTTTGTGACACCCATCACCTTTTGCATCACAGCCTCCAGAGCTGATGCATAAACGGGAAGAGGACTTCTCTCTGAACAAACTGCTGCCTCTGCCACGTGGCAAAACAAGCCCGGAGTTTCCCATCCAGCAGAGTAAACAGGGATTTTAGTGACAGTCTGGGAACAGCTGGTACTACTGCGAGCACAGCTACGTTGCCTCGCTTCAAGAATTTTTACAAGCTGTGAGTCTCCAGAAAACGACTCCTCTCACTGCCCCTGTGCTCGAAGCTGTTTGAGCAGTGTGCCACCTTCACACACGTCAGCTCGCTGAAGGGTCGGTTTCACAACACGGCCCTGGCCCAGAGTTTGCTCACAGACTGATGTCGTTCCTTTGTCATATACAACCTTATAATTAAGAGAAACAGCCCAAAGTATAAACAAACCACCCTTCACCTTATTCTTAGCTGTCAAGAAAGAGCCTGTCCTCACTAGAGACCACAAATCAGAGATCACTGAACATTTAGCAACCAAGGGAAGGATGGAGCCACAAGTATGGGACATGGGTGCGCTGGATTTAGTTCTCAGCAGCTACGTGGAATTCGCATGCAATTCTGGTGCCCCAGAGTCCTGGCTGTAAAATGGGGATACTACGAGATGCTTGCTGACAAAACACACTCCTATAAAGTAATGTTCTTGCATCTCCTAGTCCTACTCATGAAACTCCTATGCCTAAACAAAATGCCTACCATCCAAACCAGGCCACACCACCACCACCAGTGTATTCCCATTTCAGCAGTACAGAGGTTGTCACTACTTTCCACTACGAGCTGATAACTGTTCGGCAAACACTACTGTGAGAACTGCTTTTGATTGACTTAAGCAGCAAGCCCTGTCATTCCAGCTGTTGCTCTGCCACGGAAGTTAAGTCTGGTTTAAGACCTGGTATCCTCTGCAACGAACGCGAGTACACAGAGGTCTGGCAAGACAGAAAAACCACTATCTTCTTTCCCTGCACCTCACCCGAAATAACACACTGAGGCTTATAATTAAAGAGTTATTAATATTTGGCCATAATCACATGCTTGGAAGACATTTGCAACAGAACGATATTAAAACAAATGATCTCCCTCTTCATAAAAAAAAAAAACAAAAAACACCACACAGATACACACAGGAAGCTCAAAAGTCTAGATCTTTTCTTACCCCAAAATAAACATTCTTCATGCAACTTCAGTGCAATCAGAAATTAAGGCAATTTTCCAGTTAGGATCCAGTTTCTAAGGGTATTAAGAGGCCTAAATGTCCATAGTAACAGCTAGCACAACTTTCAGAAACATTATTTTGGTTAGTTTGTGGAAAGACCCAAGTTCTGCAAAAGTTAGATGTCCACTGAAAATACCACAAGAAATATACTGACTTTAAATACCTTTATAAATCCAGCCCTTGCTGGTTTAGATGACTAAGCTGCATTTTCTAAGGTGGCTTATGTTCACCTTAAGTCTTGATAAAAATCTGTACATTGCCAACTCCTCAATTACTTTTGAAAAAGAGATGATGATATATAAATCACTTCAACATTGCAACACTGAGTGGAGCAACATCTGCATATCTTTAAAAATCTAAGCCAGGTTCAAAGTTTCAGAAGCTCATAATTAACTCAAAAACCTAAATCCTATCACCCAAAGTGACCCAGCTTTACGTATGTGCTTCACTTCACTTCCTCTTTCTCCGTAAGTTTAGAGAAGAAAGGAGAAAGAAAGGAGTTGTCAACATGCCCTCTCTGAATATGGGTTTTCTCAATTACAGAAGCTCCTGGGGACGGCAGTCACTCTCTGCTGGTTCAGTCCACAACGTTTTCCAAGTACCCTGCACAGCCGTGGTTCAGCTTCTCCTGTTCACACACCACAGCTCTCCATCTCCAACTCCTCCTCCTGCCTCCTTTGCTCCGCTCCCACCTCCATGTGCCTTTCTCCTCCCAGTCAAATTTCCCTGATTATCAGATCTCCTGTTTTACATATCACCACATTTGTACGTACACAAACACTACTGCCTTTCCACTGGGGGACTGGGAAGCAGAACAACGTGCTAAGGTCTCCCGTAGCACCTACTCTCCACTCTTACTGAGAAAGTGAGGGATTTGCATGCACTGAATATAACATTTTTCATATCCCAGAATGCTGAGTCACAGAAGGTAAGTCAATCAGGAGATATACTTGCACATGAATACCAATCAGGAAGCTCTGGTATAGACAGATTGTGTAACAAGCACTTATTACTTTTACTTCCTTAACATTAAGGATGCTTGAGCTGACAGCTGGGCTGGACAAATGAAAACGTCTGCCAGCTTTCTTAAGTAAGAGATTTTCATAAAGTCCATGCTCCTCTTTCACAGGATATCATGAATTAAGACAAACATTTGTGCATACACACACAAATTTTATCTTGAAGTGATTTTACCCCATTGTTATAATACATAGCAATCTATCAACGTAACTGAAGATGTATTATGCATTTTAATTCTTTATTCCCTAAATCTAAAAACGTTTTTGGTACAGTCATTTCTGTCTGTACCTGCAGTAACTTTGTGAACACCTTATTTTATTCCAAGCCTCTCATAAAACAGAAAAAAAAAGAAAAATAAAGAGACTGGAAAACACAAGGAGGACTCCCGGAAACTGCACAATTCTTTTCAGACATTTAATGCCAAATGTCATTAAAAAAAATTTCAAGATTTTTGCATTGATATGACCCTGCTGCACTTAACTGTTCTAAATTTCAGTAAAACTTCCCATGCAATTACAATTTTCAAATTAAGAAGCCTCGAGGATTCCCATTCACTTTTCAAGCAATTACAGGATCAGCTCTGGCACCACCAGCGTTCCTTCCTGCGCTGGGAACATTCCCCCAGCAGCCGCTCGGCACTGCCAGAGGACTGCAGCGACGCAAACTTCTAAGGCTGCGTTTTGTTCATTACGGTATATGTATCGGTATCAAAAAAGATGTTACGTGAATGATTCCACAAAACACAACCGAGTGCCTCAGAGACCTCTTCCCTCCAGGCACGGATCAGGCCAGGCATTCCATCCAGCGGAGGGCACTGATGCGGCGAGGAGGAAGGTGGTGTGTTGCTTTAATGCTGTGCAATCCAGACGTCAACCTGAAACTTGTCTTTACAGCAGCGGTCACAGAACTACAGAGTGAGTAAAACACCAGTTCGACATCTGCTGGCTGCACATTCATACAAAGGATGTGACTGTGTGGGCAGGAACCACAGAATTGATAAGGGATCATTTCAAGGAAGCGTATGCTGTATTTTTAGCAGCGTAAAAGTTCAGCATTGTGACAAGTGTATGGTAACTATCTTTGAGTACATATCACTTTTCCTGCCGTGAGATTCTGGGACTGTTACGAAAAGCGCCTGATATGCACACACCCAGCTCGTTTCAAGATTTCAGTCTGAATAGGAATTGCAATTTCAGTCTTTACTGTGGAAAGTCACTCAAAGATACACGAGTGAGCATTACAGCTGAAAACCAGCATTCAACCAGCTGCTGAGCCACTCCACTGGCTGGCCGTGCAAAGGGCAGCTCTGCTCCCATTTCCCTGCTCCTCCTAGCCTTGCCCCTACTTCTGTGCTCACGTGGTCGTACCCTTCCCTTGGGCCAGCTCTGACAGCAGAGCAGCAATCATTTGCTTTGAACTGCTTTTCTCCCAATTCCACAGGGTCAACTGGCTCACTCCAATCAGATACGTTTGAGATCATGATGTTACTTCTGCAGACTACAGCTCAATGTGACAATCAGTGTGTGGAAAAACTTGTATGAAACAGTGAACTACGTGCACTCTGATGAAACACTTTGAACAGGCAAGTCCTTTAGAACAATACCCTGTGACGCCATACCCATGAGGTGAAGTTAGGAGCCTGTACTCCGTTTTGACTTACACATGGCTTTTAAGCCATGATGTGCTTTCAAAAAGCTAAACTGAATCAGATTTCATTTAAATAAGTTTCTGAAGAAATTTTCTGTAACCACACTTACCATTTCTTTAAGGAATTAATGGTAACTCTAATGCTGTGTGCCTACTGAGAGTAACTCCTAGTAGGATACACTATATGAGACAGTATCTATTATACAAGACAGAAGATTCAAAGCTACTTACCACAATGTGTTGATAAGGATCTATGACGGACATTTTTGCCTTGATTTTTGTTCAAGACAACTGTCAAAAGTCTACTTCAAGTCTACACAGAAGAGGCTTCCCAGTTTTCCAAAGCAGGGTTCAGTATGACAGATCCTTTAGCTATGAAATAATGAAAAAATATTATTAAAATTCTTATGTTCCTTTTAAACTGTATTTTGTAGCAAAGCAAATCAGTTCCTCCACTTTTGGACAGTTCTCCCACTTCATCTGTCTACCAAGAACTTAATTTCATACAAGCTATGGAGGTATAGATATTTACTTGCCTGAACTAGAGAAATTTCTTGTGCTTATTTCCTCTACCTCAGGGTAAGAGCACGAACCAGATATCCTGAATTCCAGTCATCCAAGTGTTTCTAGCAGCTCTACAAACAAACAAAAGAACAGAGCAATTACACTGATCCATTACATACATTCCAATGTACATGCTTCCATGCATTACAATCCTAGTTTAAAAAGATAACTAAAAACCAGTGTTTAGTTAACAGCCCTTTTACTGTCGTGACAAGTTCTTGGTTCCTGTGCTTTGCTTCTAAGTTAAGACGCTCCCCTGGTGAGGAGAGGGCTGAGATGAAGCTCCTCTTTATCTTCCTCCCAGTATAAGGTGAGGTACGAGGACAAGTCCTGCACTCACCAAGGGACACAAATTTCAGAACCGAAGAGCCAGTTGGAGAACACTAGCACGACAGCAGCAACTTGCACCAGTCAGCTGCAACCCTCCGCAGCAAGGGTCCGTGCAGCGATTTTAAAGCAGCTTTTCATACCACCTTCACTTCAAAAGCTTTTTCCACAAACAGCAAATTCCCAAAGTTGCACCTAACCGCACCTAAGAACACAACGGAAAATCAGTTCCAAGATCCAGCCGACAGCAACAGCACAGGAGAGCTCCTTCGGCAGCCGCTCGCCCAGCCACCACGGAGCAGCAGCGGTGCCCTCTGCAAGCCCAGGCAGGGAATTAATTCCAGCAGCAGCAGCGTGCAGCCTTCCCGGCCGCCCAGCCATCCGCAGAGACCCCCAAGAGGCTTTGCTGGCCAAACCACGTACCCACTGGCAAGGTTCAAACAGGTTCTTCACAGACCGCTGGTTTCTGAACACTCTGTGAAGTTTTCTACTGAAATCAGGGACCACCAGGGGCCTTCAACTTCAGAAGTGTTTCCAACCATCAAAGTAAGATATACAGAGAGAGGTCATTCCTTTCTGCATCACTTCAACACACAGAGAAACTGCGAGACAAGATCCGCTCTCAAATTCAGCTGGACCACGGTCCGACCTGAACCATCACCAGCAGCTTCAGAATGAAAATTTAAAAAGGCACCGCATGGGGTTTGGTCTCAAGGAAATGATTCCTAACTCCCGATTTTGAAAGGGGGGAATAAATCCTAAGGAAGGATGATTTATGTCACTCCCAAAACCCTTGCTCTTGAGCAATGATGTGCAGGCATTTCCATAAAAATTTTATTTCATTATCATCACTAGAATGCTATCCCTTCTTTGATCCTGTCAGGCCTAGCAATAGCTCAAGGCTAGAAATTACCCTGGTTTTGTTTATTTGTTTTTTAGCTAAGGAAGCCTGAACAAGCAAGACTAACATACACTCAGTTCCTCGTTTACACTGAAGGCAGCTCAACGCCAGGCACGGGGAACAAGGCATCTTTACCACAGAAAGCAAACAGTTGCTTAAAGGAAGATCTCTAACAAAAATTGACCGTAATTTCTCCTACTGTAATGACAATTATATATTTTTATTAAAATTCTACCAGTAGTGGCTTCAACAGGCAGATTGGAGGAAGCGGCGTTGTGTTTATAGGCATATTGTACAGCTGGTTTGTTACACTCAAGTTTATTTCACTCTGTGCCTACTTAAAGTAGGACACTGGAGAACCCTGGTAAACAACCCCTGCCATATCAGTTTTCAAGGAAACGCTGCAAACTCCAAAGGCCACCCGGGAACGGGAACAGTGAGGGCTACCCAACCACTGCCATGAAGAGGAAATTTGTAAGTCATAAACCAGAAAATACGCCGTTTCCCCTAACTGCACCTTCATCTACCAGCAAGGCACCACACTCATTTTGAGCAGACACACAACACTGGGCTGAGGATGCTGCTCTGCCTGTGGACATAAGAAAATGGGTTAGGCCTAGGACAGGATGCCTGGTTCAGTTATCTGTCCAGCATCCTGAAGGCAGGGTTCCAGTTCTCCAGCTCATCACTCAGCTGCTCGACCGGCTTAGACATGAGATCATCCTCTCTTTTCCTACAACCCCCCGCCTCACTGCTTTCAACATCTGCTGGAAAAACATTTGTGACCCTGCAAACAACAGTCTCTGCCTACAGAGCCATAGCGAATCCCTGAGCACCATCTGCCCTTCACGTTGAATGAGGCAAGGATCATGCAGACAGACAAATACACAATCAGGTCATCAACAACTGCATCCCAACACACAGGCACGAGCTGCAAGCAAGAGATGCAGGGAGAGTCTCCACACAGGGAGCCAGCAGACCCTGACGCGATGCACGCAGCCTAACGGCCGGCTTTTCCGTACGGCTCCAGTCAGCGGCATGATGGATCCCAGCCCTAGGCATGCTGGTAGCCCTCCAAACCGGAGCTCTTGGTCTGCTGTCTTACTCGCAGTCCTTCCGGAGGCGTTAAGCAGAGGCAGGACCCCAACGACAAGCGTCCAGTGCCATTTCAGACTGGAGAGCATACCTGAGGCACCCTGGGGCCAGCAGACGGACGGGTATCCATGCCCTGCCAGAAGCCAGCAGGACAACAGAAGTGGCAGCAGACAGCTACGCTTAACTGACTTGAACACCTGCGTCCTTTACAGTGGATTTAATTCAAATCACAGTTACTTGCCCCTAATGCAATTACACCACACACTTTACAGAATCACAGAATGGTCGGGGTTGGAAGGGACCTCTGTGGGTCACCTAGCCCAACCCCCTGCCCAAGCAGGGTCACCTACAGCAGGCTGCACAGCACCGCGTCCAGGTGGGTCTGGAATATCT
>Ga0181612_172318_pt1 | contig 12725 bp, 5 predicted proteins | sample HoacroProtozoa21_FD_119630 | JGI IMG/M metagenome (GOLD analysis project Ga0181612, IMG submission 119630) | Hoatzin crop microbial communities from Cojedes, Venezuel. Combined Assembly of Gp0051906, Gp0051904, Gp0051908 | reverse complement strand
TTCTGCCTGATCTCCGCTAGAAGCTCCTTGTTTAACCATGCAGGTCTCCTGCCTCCTTTGCTAAATTTCTTTCTCAGGGGGATGCATTGCTCCTGTGCATGGAAGAAGTGTTGTTTAAAAAGTGACCAGCAAATAATACATAGCTGTTTGCAGACTGCTGAAATGTTTACCCTAACATATGCTTTCTCACATGCCAGTACATGGTCTTTCACATGCTGGAAAAAAAGATTAAGCAGAGGAGTTAGGAAGATTGAGGTTACAGCTATAAGGCACTCACCGTGTGTAGTTCAGTGGTGGGTGAAACTCAGCCTGGACTTTTTGCAGGGTCAAGGGTCCTTGGGTTTTACAGCCTCTGCTCAGTCTGTAGCTGGGGTGTATTTGTATTAAACAGGTGCCCATTTGTATAGATTTACCATGAGGGCTTCAGCTTTCTCACCACCACCCATCAGCATCAGCTAGAGCCCTGCATGCAGCTGAGGCTGGGCTGCTACTCTGTCCAACTGCGCAGGAATCCTGCACCCAGAGGAGAAAGCTGCAGAGTATATGTTGCATAAATCTTTGCAGGATCTGTGTCCAAGTTGCTTTTTTTAGCATCTACAAAGGAAGTTATTGTAATATCTTGTTATTGGAATACATGCTTGACAAAATGTTTCTAATACATTTGTCCTTCTGCTACGTGGGGAACCAACGGGCCAGGGACAGACAGAAGAACTATCCCATGTGGACATGAAGACACTGAAGCTGCATGTCTACACTGCAGTCACAGGTGTGAAATGTAGCTTCTGTGTCAGAGTTAACTTGAAGCTACCCCAAAATAGTTAAGTGGGCATGCCTCCAGAAACGAGCCAGGCTCACTGAGGCAGTGAGGAGCTACCTACGCACCTACCCAGAGCTTCCTACGGCTGAGTCGACCTCTACCAAACCCGACTACATGAAAGCTAGCTTGAGGATGGCTGTGTAAGCTGCAGGCATGCCTTAGATTTCGGTCTTAATTGCTTCAAAATCCTGTGCAAGTCTCTTGAACGTAGGCTAGTCTCCTTCTTAAGTTAATCTAATCTTCGTATTCTTGGCTTTTTTTCTGTGGGAGATGCTGCTAGTTACTCAGTACTGCCTTTTTTTTCAGTTCCAAGAAAAGAGATACGGGGCTGCCATTTCCCACATAAAGACACAGCCCTTTCAGAGACATCATCAGCACAAGTAGTTCATCAAATATTTCCTGTGGGATACAACATTATTAAACCATTTTGGAAAACCTGATTTTCCCATGTGAACTAGTTGTTTTTCAACACTTTGAATGGAAAATTGTAAGCAGTCACATGGAAATAATTTTTATCTACATTCACAAACTTTCTTTTTTCTACTCACAGAACTGACAATAAATGAGAAAATTATTCCTCCCCATTACCACTTTCACAGATTATCTCTAACCCCTCCTGATTTTTTTGCTACTGGGAATGTTTTTCCTGCAACGTTAATACAAAGTTTGCAGGGCAACTCTTCGTTCCGGGAACCAAAGCAGAGTTTATTCAAATATTATTTTTCAGCTAGCAATTACAAACAACTGAAAGGTTCTTTTTTTGTGTTTGTCCTGGGAACTTATTATTCTAGTGGGAACATGCACGTTTGCACGTTATAGCCCAGAAATATACAGCACATTTATATCTCGAACAGCTAGTACATACGGAGAAAGCCTCATGTGCCCTGGTTATGTGTGATGGGCAATGCTCCCACCTGGTGGTCAAATCGTAACCCTGCGTGTTGGCTGGTCAGCTTTTCAATAGCAGATTCCTCTATCCAGGACAACAGAATATAATGTAATGTAATATAATATAATATAAGTAACCTTTTAAAAATACAGGGTTTGTGAAACTTTCATAACAGGCTTACCCGAAATTGAGGTTTTAGCTTGCTTTATTTTTATTTTATTCAGCTATACTGTTGCTTAACAGTAGTTAAAAGCCTTTCCTATGTGTTCTATACATTGTCCATGCCGACCTGTAAAGTTGCCGCTTGATCTTAATTTTTTTCGACAATCATTCCTTGATCAGCAGGTGGAATATTCACTAATTCTAAAGGTAGAGTACAGGGGTTAATTTCTTTCTGTCCCAGTTGTGCCCAAAAATCAAGTGGCAGAGTAGCTGCCACAGAACGTTGTTATCTTAGAACACCTTTGATATAGGAACATGCTGGTGTGAAGGGGCCATGATGATGGCTCCGCAGTTATCCAAGACAGAGTTGAATTAACAAGGTTCTTCCCAGCTTCATTTAAGAAGAATGCAGCTTTTTGCAATGCTGCTCAACCATTTAAGAACTGTCTTTGCAGCCTTCTGCAGATACGATTTTCATGTGTGTCAGTCTAGCCAAGACCATTACATAGCAGTGAACACGAAGCAGATGACTTCTGACAGAATCCTGTTGAAGTAATCTGCAATAATGCCAGTGTTATTTTACCAGAGGTTACTCAAGCATATAAATGAACAGCATTTGTCTGTATCTTCTTGAGAGAGGTAAAAAGGTAAATTTCAGGTCATATGAATAATGGTGCCATTAGTATTTCTATTCCAAAAAATAGGCTAATTTCGCCATTATTGTCAGAAGCAAAAAGCCCGTTTCAATTTAGAAGGCAAGAACATTGGATTCCTCCTTGCAGCTTGATAGTGCTCTTGATGTTATGTGTCAGAACCCAGCAGCAATGGCAAATTGGAATTATGATGGTCTCAGACTACTTCTAAAGGAAGTTCCTTCTTTTTCTTCCTTTTATGGCCTGTTGTTTGAATTACATTAGCGATTATTGCACCCAGTTAGAAATTGGAAAGTGTTGTACTGATACCTTCTGGAAGAGCTTGCTTGAAAGCATGAAGGCATTTTGCGATCTGAAAAGACGTATTTCACCATAATTTATCTCTGCTGAACGATTGTTCCATAGTAGTGCAAGGTAAGATAACTGGAGGGGGAAAAAGCTTCTGTGCTTTTTAAAATCATTTCTGTGCTCTTTTGAAAAAATGGCTGTGTCTAATTTAGCAAGTGGCACCTAAGGCAAGCTGGAATTTGCATAGAGAGATGTACTCTGGAGAAAGGTTTATATGATCATGATGTGATGTGATCTTTGAAGCTAAATGCAAAATACGTTGTTAGTATCCTGTCCTCAGGAGCATTACATCACTATGGCATGCATGCTCGGAGAGAATATAAGGAATATGTAGAAAGGGCCTAATTATGCAGATGATTTTGCACCTTGTCAGTTTTGTGAGTTTGCGTATGTAAATCTTATGGAAAGCAACTGGTTTTCCTTTGAGACATTCATGTATGTCCTTTTTAGCCTGCTTTCCATTGTTCAGGACATGCCAGGTAGTTAGAAAATCCTTAGGTGTGTGATTGCTCTTTACTTCTACTTTACAGGAAGTCACAGATACATGTGACGAGTTTAAAAATTGGGAATAGCATTTGGCTTGACTTCAGATTTAAGTGACTATTTGGAATAGTCATTCCAGATGCACAGTGAAAAAAAAAATTCACTGTAGGTGCTTAAGTGGGTTTTTAGAGGGAACATTTTTTCACATTACCTTTGGTCCTTTAAATATAATTCTGCTCAGAGATAGGATATGGCTGCATTGCTCCTCAGGAGTAATGTCCATGGTCCTAGACGCACAGAGGAATGTGTAATTTACACAGTACATTGCAGAAATTCCTCCTTGATCTTGCACCATCAGCCATTTTAGTGCACCAGTCAGGGAATGGAGCTGTGACCTTGGTTCTGTTACAGTCCTTCTTACCCCGTTCAAGATAATTTGTCTGTGCACGGATGCTCCTCAGCTCCGTGAATTTATGTTCAATCCAGTGTCAATCAGGCCTCTTTTTCCCCATGCAATGCTTAGCCCTGAGAGAGAAACAAGATCATGTCCAGAGGGAATGATTCAAGGGGAAGAAGAACATGAAGTGGCTCCTCAAAAGAGCTCAGTGACCTTTAGCTTTCATCTTATTCCTTCCCCATGGAACAACTAACTTCCAGCTTGAGCATACCACCCATAGGCATCTTACCAGATAGGGACTCTTGACAACGTAGTTTAAGTGGAAGCATTAAGAAGGAAGAAATCCAAGTCATCTGTATGGGAGTACAAATGTAAAGACTGCACTCTACAAACTGCCAGCTGGGTGCTTGGTGGGTACCTTCATGCCCTTTGCTTTGTGTGGTGGACCTGCTGCCTAGTCCCTCCCTGGGGGCAGAGGCAAAGGGATATCAGTCCCCTCGGGCTGCTCAGTCGCAGTTCTTCACCATTCAGTTCACAGAAGCTGGACAAAGAGAAGAAAGAGTCAATTTACAGGTTAGTTTTTTGAAACTCATACCCTAATAGTAAGCTTTACTATTTATTACCATTAATTGGTCCATCACTAGGCAATTCATTCTTTTCTCTGCTTCTGAACCGCTGCTTTTCTATTCTTAATGTCAAAACCTAGGACTTGGAGGCAACAATAAGTGTAGAAGAAGAAAACCAGCAAGTGATGTTAGTTAAAAAGTGCTATTTTGAATCAGGCTAAAACATTTAGGAATTTAAGTCTAATTCAAAATAAGTGGTTGTCAAAAACTGAAGAGGCAGTGAAAAAAATCCAAACGAGAATTTTTGTTTTGAAGTGATATTTGACATTTTTAACCACCTTTAAGTAAATGGTAAAAATAAAAATTTTGAGTTAGATGAAAAGCTCAGCTTGATCTTTCGTTTCCTCTCCACTCTCCTCCCATCAAAAAACCCACTCCACAGCAGTCATATTTGCCACGAGAGAAAGAAAGCAATTACTTGTGTCTGACCAAGAGCTAAGCGTTATCCTAATTTTTCAGTTTAGTCACTCAAAGAAGGAATTATTTGCCCAGTGCTAATTACAAAATTCTGATTCATATATTTGGCTGAAAACTTTGCTGGCTTCGATTACCCATCTGCTTGTGGCTGCTCATCCTTTTTGTGCCTTGAAAAGCATGGAGGGTTTCGTTTCCATCCACAACAGAACAGCTTTTTATGATCTAGCTTTTACCATGATCTAGCTTTTACCCCAAACATGTTTAGAGCTTTGAATTATGTTTGGTTATCAAATATAGAATAAGCTTTCGCACTTATTCATGTAGGTCGCTTTGCATAAGAAGTGTCTAATTTCTTTCATACGTGCTTTTCTCAGGAAACTCCAACGCTACTTGGTGTAACCAAACATTTGCCAGTGTGTTCAATGTGTTTTTCTCTGCTGTTTTGTATTTCCATAATGTGCTGGTAAGGAAACAACATAAATTAAAACAAAGGTAATCTCTTTCTTCCATCACTGATGTGATCTCAGGTCAAGTGCAATGCAAGCTGTCAAGCACACATAAAACTCAACATCAGTGTGAACAGGACTAGAAATTGTTTGACGTCATGAATGATTTAGCGATAATTATGTGCCAGAGCTCAAAAATCAGAATACCTTCTATGCTAATATTGTTTTTCCTCCTAGCAAAATGAATGTTAAGCACTTGGGTTGTCTGCTAAATTAGAATAATGGTATTTAAATTCAGTTACAAAACAAGTATTCAAAACTTTTTCCCAACAGCATTTATTCTTGTTTTTCCTTGCTTTAAACAGGACGCAGGCCCCTTCGAGTAACATTCTGCTGTCTTTGGAAAAAATAATCACTCTAAAGTTTCTCATCCGTTAAAAAGACAGATAATGGAGATGAATTAACATATAGCATGTATTTCTTCTTTATTTCACTGATCTTCTGAACTTTGTTTCTTAGGCTTCATTCATCTCTCATGCAACAGAAGCGAGAGAATAGCATAAATATGCAGAATTTATTTCTTCATAGTCGTAATTTTCTTTGAAAAGGCTTTCCAAATGGCTTTAATAGGAGACAGGATCATCCAGTGCTGAGAACTGAGTGCTAGATTTTCAACATCTTCATTTTATTCTGAGTGCTAGGAGTAGCTTTAACAGTGCTTTTCAGATGGGGATGTGTGCGACTGAGCACGCTTTAGCACTCAGGGAAGACAAGAGATAACCAGGCATTTAGGAATCAGCTGACAAAATTAAGGGGTCACTCCTGCAAGATGCTGAGCGAGTCCACAAAAAGAATTAAAAGCGGCAGATTTAGCAATCTGCCCCACCAGCTGCAAATACTTCCATCATTTCTAGTAGGAAGGAGAACTACCTTTTGGATTATGGGTTATCCGAGACACATTTACTTAAACTGTTATTTCCCCTCATTGAACACTGCATCAGTAGTAATTGTTTTATGATATCAATTGCCATACAACAAGTTGTCATTTCTGTTGTCATTTCACCCAGTGCCTGGATGAAGCAGGGTACTGGGGAAGAGCAGAGTTTGCAATAGTCTTATCTTGAAAAGCCTAGACTTTTAATAGGTGAGGATAGAGGCTACTTTTAAACACTCTGTCAACTTTCCTAGGACTTGAACAACCATGCTGGGTCAGACCAAAAGTCCCACTAGCTCTTCCGTCACCTAACTGACAGCATTTCATAGCAGAGATCTTAATGAACAAAGAATAAAACCAGAGCAATGCCTGCCCCCTGCACCTTTCTGTCTTCCAGAGAGCTCAGACTGAGGTCAAATGTATGACTTGAATAGCCTCTGATGGATTTTTCTTCCATTACTTTGTCTAATGATCTTTTGAGCCCTGGTACTCTTTTGTGTACTGGGCACTGAGGCAATACAATTCAAAATTTGCTTAGGCGTTGTGTGAGATATGACACCTTCTTCTTGGTTGCAAATTTACTACTTGATAATTTCATTTGACAACCCCCTTCTTGGACTGTGAGAAACAGCCAGTGTTCCCTGTACACATTCTTAGCACCACTCAAAATTTCGTTTACCTTTTATTAGATTCTCCCTGAACCTCTCACATTTCAGGCTAAAGAGTCATAGAATGCATAAACTTTGTGTATTCAACTTTCCTTTAAGTACAACCCTTTTGATACCTTCTGTTTATGTTAGTACATAACCCTGACAGTCTGTGTTACACACATGGTTATTGGGATGTGACAAGAGAATCTGATTTTAACAGGAATGAGAAAACCTGTAGGATTTAATTTTTTTCCCCAAATTTTCAAGAATAAGATATACAAAATGCAAAAATGTTCATTTGAATGTAATTGTATGCTGATTTTTTTGATTGATATCTTTATGATTTTACATCATAAAAGCATGAAAAGGCATCACCACAGGGAGCTCAATAAGGGATGTACTGAATTAATATGGTTAACTGAGGCTCTCTTCTTTTGCTTTTTCTGTGTGTTAAAACTAACTCAGAAATATCTCGGGGTAGTAGTACCTCAAGAGCAATGCTGTTTGGTGGTGTGATGGAGTTCTCCCATCCTGTAGAAGTGCTCGTGCAGCTTGCTAAGAAGATGAGATTTGTTCATGCTAGGTACTACTTTTTCACAAGTGAACTGCAAGGTTACCACAGTCTGCTTAGAAAGAAAATCTAAGTGTGTAATCCTGGATAAAGGTGGTGTCATCTTGTGCTTCCTTCATAATGAAGTATGGTTACAATGCTGAAGGAATACATATCTGATCAGAAGAAACGGGGACCGTGCAATAACCTTGCAAACACTTTCATTGACAGGGACTGCCAAGCAAGCTAAGCAGTCTGCAAAAAGAACCTTGCCCACGAAATCCTTATTCCACATCACACTGCCCTGCAGTCTGCATTCACCATTTATTTTTTAGAATACAAATAGCAGTTTTATTTTAAATGCAATTTGAAAGCCATAGAGCTCGGTCTTGTTCTGACAGCCCAGCCCAGCACCGGCGGCCGTGGGGAGGTGTCCTGAGCCCTCTCTGGGGAGCCGAGTGCTGTGCTTTCGGCAGCTGGGGAGGAAGGGATGGAGAGAAGGGGCAGGCGTTTGGCTGGAGCAGCAGAGAAGTGGTGCTGGGAGAGGTCAGCTCTCCACATCCGACTGGTACAGCCAGCATCGCGCCTGTGATTTACGCTCGGTGAGGAGCGTGAGTCATTACACAACAGGTGTAGTTTTTGAGTCAGTCTAAACTCTCACCTCAGTCTAAATGCCTCTGGGGCTCTGTTCCTGTTCTCCAACTGGGTAGCAGATTGTGAAAGTTTGTGTTAGACAGGCATAATAAATGCCAACTGTTAGAACGTGTAGTTGTTGTAAGGCCTTTGACTCCAAAGCATTTGTTTTATCACAAAAAGAGAGGCAAATGTGTGAGATTAATCACTGATTGTGCAAAATTGACAGCCAGCTTCCTTGCTGTATGGATACAGTTGTATGCTGAGTAATTCTGTGTGAACGAAAAGACAAACTGCAGCACGTTTTCACTTCAATATGTCAGTCTGTACAGTAATAGAGTAAATATATATATTCATAGTCTGGCATGCACAAGTTAAAAATGCCTTGATATAAACTGCAAGCTGATAGCAGAAATGGACTTAATAATCTCCTTGCAGTAGGTGCTTGTATCACATGAAGAGCTGTAGAAGTCACTGGTATTTGCATTAGTGATCAAGGCGAGGGCCAATACTCAACCTTGACAAATAATATAAACTCAACAGTGGCCCTGAAGGACTGAGATGTGCATTCAGACGAGGCTATTTCAGATAATGAAATTCAGTGTATGCCAAGTGAACTACTTAAAAGTCTTCCTGTGTACCGAGCCCTGCATATTCATTCTTCTTCCTCTTTCAATTACCTCTGTTGATACGTACTAATATTTGCACTAGGTCTGTTGTGCTGAAATGAGAAAGAAGTTGAATCACATGCAAAGTTAAGGTAGTTGTAAGGAAGCTATGTTGTATCCAAAGGGCAATTTGGCTAGGAAACCAACACATCTGCTACACCAGGTAGAAGAACAATTTAAAGTGAATGCTGTACTGGAATGTTCTTATTGGAGCTGATGATGTGGCTATAACAGAAGCAAGAAGCAATATGTGACTCAGTTCTCCGCAGGGAACTTTTAGAGTCTGGAAAAAAAACATTGCATTTTCCTTCATTTCACTAATAGGGATGGGAGGATTTAGAAGTCTAGTGACTATGGATGGTATAGGAAGGGGAGATCATGTTTGGTGGTCCTTCAAGCTCTGTTTCAGATTCCTGGTGTGATTCAGCAAATCGTTTAAGAGATTCAGAAATAACGACTGCTCAAAGATGTCATTTAGTGCAGGTAATGGACGTGTCCCAAATGATTACTTTTCCTTCTCGGTCAGTATTTTCTCTTTAAGATGTGGCTAATGATACATCGCACAGGATTTTTATGATCCTTTTGATGACAGTAAATCAGTCTGAACTTTTTACGTGGGAGGCATCAGGGAAGTGTAGTACTGTTGTTATGGTTGTTACTATTGCCCATTGTAGATTATGCTGTTGGGAATGTGACAATTCAGTATAAAGAAATCCAATGAAATGCTGAAAGCCTAATTCTTTACAACAGTGTCTTAAAAGTGCAGCAGTGAGCAAGGTACTGTAGCAGCTTGCCGTGGACCATAATGAAAGGAAAACTCCCTCCTACTAACTACACAGTAGAAGAAAATGATGCCAACTCACTAACAGATCTGTGCAACGACTGCTATACATTTGTCAGAGATAATGCAATCCATCAGCAAAGCCTTAGACCTTTGTTTTGCCAGTCCTTTTCTTCCTTTGCCCAAATACTACTTAAAAGAAAAAAAAGAGCAATGTGTTGTTGAAGGCAAAAGAAAATGGTTTTCTGAAAGGACCCAAAGAGATTCTGATTTAATCACACCTTCCCAGGCATGCCCAGCCTTACAGAGAAATTCATCTCTCCTTGGGCTGCATCTCCTTGGTTGAGAGACCCTTTCAAATACACTTTTGAACTCTGCTGACATGAGCATTGTCAGAGTTAATGGTAGCTAAACAGAGTGCCAGGTGTATTCAGATAGATGGTTGGGATGGCCAATATAGAGTAAAATATTCATGTTCCTGTTTGAACCTTTTCCAGAAGATTTCTTGAGGAGGGTATGAGGACAGTTGGATTAGAGGGTTCTCTTTCATTAGAAACTGTCCAGTTTCTCTAGAAACGAAGCAAAATGTTTCTTGTCTATATTTCCTCCTCAAGGGGATCTGGTCATCCTGAAGATTCACCTGTGGTGTAACTACATAGGAACCAGTTATGTTTGTACGTTTAGGATAACGTCAGTCAAACTTAGCCTAATTTTAAGGCCAAGGGATTGCAAATATTTGACAGACGAGTCAAGCGAATTGTAAAATGCACACACTTTGTTAGGTCTCAGGCACCTATCTATACGCAAGACTGTGCTTTGCATTGCAAGCTCTTTGGGAGAAAGGGGTTTTTAAAAGGTAGTGCTCTTTTGTGTTTGGAGTGTTTTCTTTTATTCACCTCAAACCACACGTTTAACATTCTTGCTTTCATGAGTAAAAGGTTGCTGAAAGAGCTAGTGAGCAAGAGTGGTCAGAGCGCCCCACAGCAAGCCATGCTGGATTCTGTTTCATGATAGCATTAATGCCAAAGGTTGAATTCCCACTGGATTAGTCAGAGAGCAATGGATTTCACTTAGTGTAGGACAGAACGATATTTCCAGATGAGCCAGTAAGAGGTATTACTTTGGTGCGCCTCACCTTGCAGCCTTTCACAGTTAAGCAAAGCGGCGCTGCTTGGAGGAAATGAGGCTGTCTAACTGATACCCTTCTTTTTCTTTCCCAGATTACCTGCTCCTTGGACAAAGGGGAGAAAGGCAGCATTTGACACTTTTCTTTTTCTCTTTTTTTTTTCCAGATCCGGAAGAGTAAAAAAATCTAAAAAAGAGACTGCAAATTTCTTTCATCATTTTAGCTGAGCTTCTTCATTCCTGTTCTCCTCCTCCTTCCGCCAAGACCAGTTTCTGGGGAAGGCATTAAACAGCTTTCAAAACACTCCTCCTCCACTGGCTACTTCACAGCTAATGACTCTGGGTTCTAGGGTGGGGGCCTTGGTTTTTTGGGTCACTTCTATTTTTGTTTGTTTGTTTGTTTCTTTGTGTGTGTGTGCATTTTTTGTTGTTTGGGGAATTTTTTTGTTAAAAATAACAAGTGGTGATTTCCTGATGCAAATGGTTCCATTTTTCTGGACAGGTCAAGCAAATAGATGAGAGTCATCTTCAAAAACTGGTATTGCCCTTTGCTATGCCTCAGCTTGTGAAACCAACATTAAGATGATGCAAGAGAATATATATTAAAAAAAAAAGAAAACTTGATAATACTTCACTTCTACTCTTCTTTTTCCCACGAGCCTTTTCCAGTTGCTGGTAGACAGAATTTGACATCAGTTTTACCCTCGGAGTAGAAGGTTTTATTAATAGGAATCATGAATTTGTGGAGTCATTTGACCATTTGTTAGGAATTTGATGTCTTTCCCAGATGATGCAATGATAGCAAAATGCTTTTTTTTTTCTAAACAGCAGGCAGATTCACTCAACCTTTGATTTTGTTCTGGTTTTGCAGTTAGTTAGTTATAGGAAAGGAATAATCAAGGAAAGCGATATTCCCTTGGGGCAAATTTTGTTGTCAGATTCCGAAAGCATGCACTAATGCACTGCTTGACTTGCCTGCCTTAACTTGAGGTTACAGATAATGAGCTGTTTTCCACATTTATTCATGGGCTACTTAGTAACTGCTCTTTGTCTGACCTCAAGATCTAAGAGAAGAAGGGCAGCAGGGAATCACACAGATCAATTCTTACTTTCATCTCAGTGTGGTCTTTCTTTCATCACTGACTGAATGGACAGGCCAAAGAAAAGGAAAATCGTTGCTAGAGAAGTACGGACAGACAGAACCAAAGTGAAAAACTGTGTCCTAAATACACTGCTGGAGGCGGTGGAGAAAACTGTCTCATGCAGTGAGTTAGACACATGGAACGTAGCCATCATTTTGGCCCATTTTAAAGAAGAAATGTTAAAAAACTAGCTTGCTTGGGCCTTGATTCAGGAAGGTATCTTTGCATGAGAAATGTCAAACGTGTGTAAGTGCTTTTCTGGCTTGTGGTCTTGGTAGGGATCCATTTAATTGTAAGTAATTTTACCTGTCTATATGAAAATCAAGACACGTATATACTGTTTTTTGCCTAACTCCGTTTTGTTCAGGACGAGGTCTTGCTGTGTTAGTCATATATGTATTTTACAAGGAATCAGACTGCTGTCATGGCTTTTGCTATGTAGACAACATGCAAAACGTTGGCTTAGGAAGCAGTAAATCTTTGATGTTTCCTTTTCATGTTCAAAAGCACAGGACTTAACCACCAGCCTATATTAGAGCTTGGGTCTCTGTTCCTGCTTAAACTGTGCATGTACAGGGACGAGCTTCCTGCGACACTAGCAAAAATCACAGCAGTGAGCTCAGCCTAAATCCACATTTAAACACGAATACCTTCTCACTCAGGAGTGTTTGTGTCTGGGATTTTGATTATTGAGGCTAGAGACGTTTTGAGTTCTTTTTTTGGACATCAGAGTTCGAATTTGTTCAAAGCCAGAGATTTAGATTAGGTTCATGCTGTGAAAAGGTTGCACTTCAATCATGTGTTTTCAGAGGGAAGAAGTACAAAAATAACTCTTGCAGTTCTTAGAACTCACAGTTGGCTTGACTGAACCAGCTCATTTAAATAAAGTAAATGTAAGGGCACGTAGCGTTCCCATTCGTGAGCTCCTGGTTCAGTGGTAGCGCTGGGGTAGATGTTCTGAGGAAAGCGGGGTGCTGTGAGGACAGTGGCCCCGCAGCCAGCGC
>Ga0181612_170830_pt1 | contig 12725 bp, 5 predicted proteins | sample HoacroProtozoa21_FD_119630 | JGI IMG/M metagenome (GOLD analysis project Ga0181612, IMG submission 119630) | Hoatzin crop microbial communities from Cojedes, Venezuel. Combined Assembly of Gp0051906, Gp0051904, Gp0051908 | reverse complement strand
GACAGCTCTGAGATTTCAGTCCCTCCACTATTTGTCAGACTCCTATTCAGTTCACTTGAATCAGACACTATAGAATTTCTTAATGGACCAAGCAAAAACCTTTTCGTAGTAAAACTGCACAGGCATACATTGTATGACTGTATAATGCAATCATGCACATTTCTTTTTAAAACTATGTGATTTTGTTCTGTTGATTAGAAATAAAGATATCCCTTGAAACTCGAAACTTAAAAATTGCACAATTCACTACTCAGTCATGTTCTGAGTCAACTGTTTTGTCTTTTTTTAATTTTTTTTTTGTTATTTAACACAAAGAATTCTTAAGCCCAGCTGGTAAATTTAGTTGGGAGTCTTTTCTGCTGCTGAAAAATAAACATGCATAACTATCTTTGATACTTGCCATTATCCAACAAAGGAGATGATAATTATTTGCAAATACTCTCTGCTATCTACCTAGACTGTCTGCTCAGGTGTATTTTTTGTTAATCTGAGGCTCAAGGGAGTTAATGGTATGCACCTGCACGACTAAAATTAAATCAGTTTTGCTAGTCATGTCAATGAAATTAGGATTTAAAGTGCAGCTAATTCCCTTACCACTCTTCATTGCCTATAGTCAGGGGAATAATTCAGGTACCTAAGCATAGTTGTGCACTGCTGTTTCAGGTGTTGTAGGGTATCTGAGGCATCAGTCCAGAGTTGTCAGACATAGCACAGAAGCTATGCAAAAAATCCACTTCATTCTGGAGTGATGGCTGGAAGCCAGGTGGAAATGGTATCTCAAACAGCAGTGAACATCCATATTTTGGAACCTGATTCTCATTGCAGGTGGGAAGGATCATCGCCCAAGGGAGGGACTGGTGTGTCTGGAATTTATCCTTGTTTCTTTCCATTGGTTGTAAAGGCAACTTAGTTGACTATTTTCATTTAGACATTGTATTTTACATAGCTGAAGTTAAATGGTGCCTCATATCTTTGGAGTAAGCCTTACTGGAAATCAGAGAAAACGGTTTAGGTGTGTCTGCCATATTTATCTGAAAAGCTTGTCTTCCGTTTACAAAGAACTAATCTCTCAGCAAAAAATGAACAAGGTATTTAAGTATAAATACTGAACAAAAAAGTTTAGTGTGAAATTATGCGAAGCAAATCAGAGCTGAGCAGTCAAAGCAACTGCAATGTACTAGTGAGGTATTCACAGACAATACAAGTGTTACAGCTCCCAGCTACAGAGTGTTGGTTTTCTAGCTCAAGATGTTGCATCTAATGTTATTAGCTCTGGAGGTTCCTGTCTTAGTCCCTGTCATATTAACCAGGAGTTCAGCTGTCACACAAAAGCTTGCAAACACAAAGCAGAGAAAGTAAAACTGAGTTAATTAATGATATAGAAGTTTAATACTCCCTGTGCTAATGTTCTGCATGGTAATTTTCTGTCCAAAAGGACTATACAAGTCTCTACACACTAGTGTTGTGAAAGAAAAAAGAACTCAAGTAGAAATTTTAAAGAATTCACATCTTCAAATCAACAAATTACGGTCCTTTTTCTTAGGATGATATTTTTACCATCCCTAACGGAAAGCTAAACCACATCCACCAGTAGGCATACTGACTTTAATCAAACTAGCCATAGAGTAAGATGTGACTCAACATACGGTTCTTGACCTTGCATTTAATTTTTGCTTCTGCAACGAATCGGAGGGTGATTGAAATGTCAGTATCTGTTCGTAACAAAATGGCACAGTAACAGATCACTGTTTTTGTAAGGCCCCTGGGATCTACCTGAAGGATTTTTATACTGTGTTTTGAATGTTTCTCTTAACTTTTTGTTGAAGATGGATTAAAATAAAAAAGGGTACATTAAGGAATATACAAAGATAAGAGGAATCTTCTGGAATAATTTTTTTTTTCTGTTTTCTCTGAAAGCTGCTATTCAGAGTTATTCACATTAAGAATCTCCCCAACAGGTCTATTTTTAGAATCATTTTGGAAGCTTTTTATTAATAGAGAACAAGAACAGGAAAGTAACTAGTTTGTCTTGACAGAGAATAGAAGTACGATCTACTGCAGGAAAATATGAATTAATCTATTTCTCCTGCCTTAACCGGCAAGCTATAGAGAGAAGACTTCAAAAAGAGCATAATTTATCCCTCCCTACTTTTCCGTTTCTAACTACCTGAAACCTTTATTATCATTCATTGCCTCCTTTACACTAGTATTCACAAATGGCACAGGGCACTTCTGTGCTGACAAAATGTATGAAGCGTGAGGAAGCACCCTGAGGATCTTACTGTCTCTTTTCAGACAAGAAGCAACAGGTTGCTGTGTAGCTGATCAACATTAGTCTGTGTCAGTCCTAGAATGGAGGATTACAAGTCATAACATTAAGAAGGGAAGCAAGACAACACACAGAAAGACCCAAAAGGGCAGCTGCAAGTGAGGAAAAGAACACTGGCAATGAGCTACATTTTTTTTTGCAAAAAGAAAAGAGACAAAAATGAATCGAGGCAATGTCTCCATGTCTATTCTTTGATACAGTTATATGCTGCTCCTGAAAAGAAGCACATGGTCTTCTGTCTTTCTCTCTCTCATTCTTTCTCATTCTTTCTTTTTTCTTTCCTCTCTCTCTCCCTCTTTGTCTCTATTTCCTCCCCCCCTTTTTTTTTTAATATTCAACTGTAGCTGCTTGCTAATAGTTCATAATTCATTGGTCTGTGAATGCCTTCTGATTAGTCATAAGCAACACTTCACACTTTTGCTACTTCTTTAACAGCTGGCACTCCTAAGTGTGACTGTTGCAGGTATCCAGAAAAATGCCATGTTTGTAGTTTGTACAGTAACAGATTTGATTTTGTGTTAATATAATCAAATATATATATATAATAATATATATTTCTTTGTTTATGGTCATTCACTGCCAACTTCTGGCCCCAAACACTTACTTTATTTTTTTTTTTAAAGATGACATGATAGAAATAACAAGACAACAATTCACAACTACACTGACTGAGTAAACATCAGAAATGTTGATTACAGCATAAATATAGCAGCCTCATCCTTCTTTGCTGAGATATATTGGCCATCCATACTCAAAATTGCTTTCTCACTTTTAAATTCTTGTGTAAAATTAAAATAGGATTATTTAAGGTCTTTTAAAGAATGTGCTGTTGTTGGGAGAGGGGATAATAGAAGTTATAACTTTTGGAGTTAAATAAAAAAAAGTAATAATATTCTGCAATTGGATAATGTTGAAATTTCCTAACCTAAATAAGAAGACACTCAGCACTGCAAAGATCCTTTTGGAACCCATTTTGCTCTGCTACATACACATGAAGATACATATATTCGGTTATAAATGCATTATAATTCACACATGCAATTTTTTTTAGTTTGGAGTACACCCTTTTAATATTTGACTTAAAATTTCTCACTTATAGTAGATTTGTCTTTGTATCTTACCTTATTAAACAAAGATATAAACAAATTCCACACTCTGAAAAATTTGACTTGACACTGTCAATATTATATTTCATAGATCAAGGATTTCTTCACTGAGGCCTCAAAACCAGGTTATGAAGCATCACTGAAAGATTTCAAAGCGTCTGCTTCCTTCTTAGACAAATTTGAGTACAGTGACAACTGTATTTTTATATATTTTTATTGTACAAAAATTACACAGTAAAGGTACATTTGATTAAATTAATAACATATACAGCTGTGTCTGAATCCAACATTTCGTGATTAGAACACTAATGCATAAACCCTTATGCACTAGACAATATTCTTGATTACATTGAGCAGGCAGAAGGTTACTTCTGCTGGGAAGATTCAAAGCACTTGGATCTACTCCCACTTCTGCTGTCTACTAATTACTTTGTAGATGACAGTTATGCAGCCCAGTGTAGGGCACTGAGGCTAAATGCCTAAATTAGGGTCTGATATTCTTTTTTTTTAAAAAAACAAAAGTAAAATTTGGAAAATTGTGCTAAATCACAGCAAGTTAAAGGCACAGAGATTTTGAGATGCAACCTGCCAATGACTTACAATTTAATAACAAAATGTTTCTTTAAAATATGAAGCCTGATACAGATCCTGTAGCACAAATAGGGGATGCAGAATAGAAAAAACCTTCACTAGACATTTTGGTAAGTAAAAAATTACCTTTAAGAAAAGGTTTGTGGGATGATGCAGGGTTATATGGTTGAGCAAATATGAAGAGATACATGAATAAATATTACATACAGAGTTCAAGATCAGTAGTTAAACACCTTTCTTACAGAGGAAAGGTGTGCCTCACAGAGCTGTTAGATTTCTGTGAAGAAGTGAAATAGCTCATGAATATGGATGATCCATTCAGACTTGCATACACAAGGCTCTTACAAGCTTTTCACAATATTCTTGTCAGAAAGCTCTTAGAAAAACGTATTATCATTAGTAAGAAACAAGTTTCACTTGTGGATTAGTAACTGATTAAAATAAGAAAATAAGTTCAAGCCTCAAAAACAATACCAATACACACAAAGGAAGAAGGTTACTGGAATTAGGACATAGGTTCATTGTATCAATTAAAATAATTCAGTTAAGTACGTGAACAGTGAGGTGACAAAGTTTGTTGATGTTACACAGTTATTCAAGAAAGTCAATGCTAATGCTGATTACAGAGTTACAGAAGTGAATGGATAACAAAATACATAAAAGATTCAGTGTTGACAAATGCAAACTAATAAGCATGGGAAAAACTGTGTATAAAATGATAGGTTCTAAATGAGCTATTATCACTTAGAGGACAGATTTTTGGAGTCATTGTAGATGTTTCTAAGGAAATGCCTGGTTAACAGAAGTCAGAAAGGAAATATAAATTTGAGAAATTATTAGCAAAGAAATTGAGAGCGAAACAGAAAACTTGGTACATTCACCATGTACAGCTGTATCCTGAACCCTGTATGCAATATTTCTTAAAGGATAGACCAACACTAAAAAACTACAAAAAAGAAAGCAAACCCAATGTATAGAACTGTTTCATAGTATATTAGTGGTCCAGACTGAAAACCTGTTCGGTAGCTACCTAAAAAACTACTGCTAGGAGCTGGAGAGTATATTGGGGAAGGATCAGGCAGCCTTCAGTATTTCTTGTAATTTTTATTTCATTTTTTTCTGTGAGGTCATTAGCAGAGTCAAGGGAGAAAGAATGAGGGGTTCATTTGAAGGCTGGTTGAAAACACAGAAGGTAATATTTTACAAGAAGCCGTGCTTAAAAGAGAGTCCGTCTTTCTCCTGTGACTGTACAGACAGCCTGGGAGGACTCCTGTCCTAACCAAGGCAAATAAGTTAAGGTTTCCAAAGTTGGGCAGCATGGTGAAATCCCTTTACCTTTCTTTGTACCCAAGATGAACCTGTTAACAGAAATTCTTCTCATTTTAATTAAGGAAAACTAATTTTTTTTTCTTTTCTAGTTCAAAAATTAACAAAATATATGATCTTAAGCATTCTAGACTAGTTCACCTATGTCGTGAAGGGATAAATTCCTTGTACATTGGAAGGACCAATTCCTGAATAAGCTGGGAACTACTTTGTACTAACAACACTGAAGCAAACTCAAAATGAGTAATAAATTAGTAATAAATGAATTGAAGGGTGACAGACATCAGCTCACTGTACTCCAGAGCAAAAGGTCACTGTGAGCGTATTACTTCAATTCTCCTCTAATTCAATAAATAGCATTAATGGGAGTTGCACTGGGTCCCAAAATAGGAATATTATTACAGTGGAGGCCATTATTTCAGTGGAGTGATGAAAGCTAAATATTTGCAGAAAATACTTGAAGTATCGTCAGTTGACGGAAAAGAAAATCTTTGTAGCACAGAAATAAAGTAATCATCAACTGGCTAATATTCTTGTGAGCAGTTTGCCTGAGCTCAGCCAGAACAGATGTTCAGGGCATGCAAACCACCAAAGGTTCATTGACTATAATAATTTGTACTAATACCTGACCAAAAAACCTTACCCTTTTCTAATGAAAGGTTTAAATTAAAATGGCAGGCAGCCTCACAGAGTTGTCAACAACCATTTCCCACACACAGATCACAGACAGTCATATGGATACTGAAAAAGAAACTTGCTTTTAAACATCAGCTTGACCTGGAGAACAAACATCCTGAAATCATGAACTGACAAGAAAGAATGTTCCAAATCTTTTGGACTGGCCAGAAAAAAATGAAAGCAAAACATTGAAGTCTACTTTATGCTACAGATTGATTAAATAAGTAGCAGAGGTTATTATTGGCACTGAACTGTGCAACGTAATGAGGTAAATAAAATACACCCATTTGGGAAAACACTGTGAGTATCTAAAGGTTAGAAAAAATATTCCAGGGCTTAACTGCCAGACTGATGATAAGGTGTTTTATAATACATACCATTGTGGGTATAAGTGTTTGACTAGTCGACATGATAAAAATGGTTACTGACACTTATTCGTGGAATGAAGGGGGAAAAACAAAATGTTGCTATGACGTTGAGTATGGCATAAGGTCATGTCGCATTAATTGTACCACTCAAGCTGACACAGTGTATCATGATGAGCACAGTGCAAATTCAGGGTCATCACTGCAATGCCGTTCATCTGGTTGTACCTCAGCAAAAGAAAAAAAAAAAAGAGTCCAAGGAGAATTTAAAAAGCTACAATTAAACAAATACTTTCCTGCAAAAATTATGTCTAATTTCAATTAAAAAAGAACATGACACAGTGGCAATGTGAAATTTTGCACCAAAGGGCAAAAGCATATGAAGCACACAGTGACTTCTCTAATCTGTTTTGTCCTACAGACATGCAAAACTCAATTTTAGTGAACAAAGCTTTAGCATCTTTAAGGCAACACAATCATACTGGGATTGAAACCTGGTACTAAGCAGTAGCAATGTAAGCAACCAAATATGTAGCGACATATCATCTGGGACCTGTGACCCACCGTGCCTTACAACACTGATTCCCCACAAATAAGGGTGAAATCAGAAAGTGTTTTAAATCAGAAGATGCACAGGTAGTCAAAGAGAGTATTTCCACCTAGCAGCAGCAGCTACTGACAGCACAACCTGAATCTTTGGAGTCTTCCTTCCTTGCAGCTCTCTGCCCACTACTAGGACTTTTTATCCCTCTTCAGCCCTTTGCTTTTAACTATGGCAGCTCTTCATCCTCGAGGTGGCAATATTCAGTTTTGCCCACACTGCTTTCAAAAACTGAAGCAGCTTTTCTGAGTTACTGGAGAGGTAGGGTCCTTCTCGGGAAACAGATTACTATTCAACTAACCCATCTGTCTGTTACCTGTTGCACCTTGGTGTAACTTCATTGATTTTTCACAATATGTGGGCTGTGCCTTCTAAGGGCAGCTCAGGCAGAGCTCAGCCACCTTGCATTTGCTTTGGCAGCAGCTAGATGGCCAATGAGAACATTTATAAGTGAACCCATATCTTTAAGCTAGCCACAATAAGTTCTGTCCCTGGCTCAGCAGGTGTTTATTGGGTAGAAAAGAGTTACAGCTATGGTTTGCTCAGGTACCTCCAGTAATTTAAAAGTTAGGCTTCTAGTTTAGGTCATTCAGCTTGCCACTGTAGTGTTGCAGCTATTGACGACCTTGTAAATTCAAATGACAATCATAATCTCCAAACACCTGTCTAAGAATATTTATTAAACTTTTCCTGGTAGCTTATCTCAGACCCCTGGGTTTTCGAGTATAGTCAGCTCTACATTTTGCTGGATAAAAAGTGGATGCTGCTGTATTACTATGCAGAGTTCCTCACTCCACATAGCAGGACTTGTGATTAGTACAGAATTTCACCTCTCATGCAAGTTTCCCTCAGACCTTCTATTTCTCCTTCAAGTCCAGTAGCTTACAAACAGTAGAATCATCAGACAGCAATGCTTTATTAAGCCTGGGCAGGAAGTCTCTGCGCATTTTCACCAGAGTTCAGGTCATTGTCGGTCTTGCATTACAAGGAATCCACGAACCAGGTCTCTGACGAAGTAGCAAATTTCCCTCATTCCTTACATCTGAAGGAAGACCAAAGATTTTGAGACTTTAAAATGTACCTCCAGCACCTGAAGTTTACATCAGAAAAGTTCGTTATCCTGTTGGAGAAAAATAAATAGTATAGTCATCTTGAACATTTCTTTATATCTGTTAAATTATTTTCTCAATCCCAGCTGGTCTCTTCAGGGAAATCAAGTGTTAGGGAAAAGGAGATTAATCTTTTTCATCTATTTTACTGGAAAGAATCACAGCAAATTAATTTGTGATGATCTGCAAAATCAGCTAAAATAACATCGGTTAAATTATATCAATTATTTTTAGTTCTGTGTTATATACAACATATCGCTTTGGCAGACAGTCTCGGAAATAGAAGGATCTGAGCAGCTAAACTCCTGGAAGCTATGTAGCAATATTTATAGGTAGGTCTGGCTACAAAGCAGAAAATCTGCTTCATTAATAAAATCACGGTTGTGAAATGTGTTTTTTGTTCTGAATATGTTGAAAGATTTTTTCCTAAGAGAAAATATTTAAGAAAGAAAAGGATAGATTTCAAAATAGTGTTTACAGCTTTCACACTAGGATTAGTAGTGATCTTTCTGCATCCATAGTTGGTCCAGCTGATGATATAGCTACACAGGAGAGGCATCAGAGCAAATTTTGACATGAACAATTTTCTGCAATGAGTGTGGAAATCTGCATGGCCTAGAGTTTCTAGACTATTTGGATTTTTGTGCACCCACAGCTTAATTATTTTGTTTAAGAAGGCACAAATACTCAAACACCACATTACAGTCTATCGGGTCAATCTACCCTCAGTCTTGGTATTTAAACTTGGGTTTTGATTTTTCAGATTAGATTTTTAACTACCAGGGCATTGCTTTTTTCTAAAGTTCATGCTAGAAATCTTTACCAGACACTAGCAGGGTTTTTTATTAAATGTTATTGGAAAGATAATAATCAGGAACAGAGAGATAAACAGCACCCTGCATCTTTAGGTCAGACTCACTGTGTTGCTAAGCGCAGAAAGACTATGGTCACAACACTACAAATTAAAAAATGAATCAAAATCTCTGAAGCTTAATATACAACTTTTCGCAGTTTTGAGGTCCAGACTTGCTTGCTTCCTTCCCATCTTCCTTCTTTCTCATGAAAGATGAATTAAAATATGTGAATGCAGATTATGATAGTATAATAAATACAAATGTATAGTAGGATTAGGCAATCAATATGCTTGAGGGGAGAGCTGCCTTTCAGAAAGACCTAGACAGGCTGAAGGAATAGGTTCATGAAATTCAGTCAGTATTCAGGCAAAGTACTACACCTGGGAAGGAAGAAACCCCTGCAATGACAAAGGCTGGGGATGGACAGGCTGGGGAGAAGCTCTGCTGCAAAGCCGGACAGCAGAGCAAACAGGAGTCAGCAGTGCCTCCTAGCATACTGGGCTGCATAAACAGGCCAGTGATCATTGGATGGTTGGAAGGCTGGAGCACTACGCCACGACAGGGTCTGAGGAAATGGGGCTTGTCCAGCCTGGAGAAGAGAGAGCTTTCAGAGGACCTAACAGCAGCATGCCAATATCTATGGGGAGACCGTCCAGAAGATAGAGCCATGGCCTTCATAGCTGTGCATGGTGGAAGGGTCAGTGATAACACCATAAACTGAATCAGGAGACATTCCTTCTGAAAGTAAGAAGAAAACTTTTCCCCATGAGGATAGTCAAACAGTGAAACAGTTTATCCAAAGAGTCTGCAGATTCTCTGTCCTCAGAGGTCTTGAAGACTTGACTGGATAAAGCCATGAACATCTTGGTCTGAGATTAGTGTTGAAGGGGTTTGAGCAGAAGGTTGGATTAGATGATCTCCTCATGTCCATTCCAGACAATGATTAGGAGAGATCCCACATTCCTGACTATCCTGTTAGAATACAGAGTAATCTGACCTTTAAATAGTTAGTTAGGCAAAGTATTCTTTTTACTGAACTGTAAACATCCAATTTATTTAAGAGGGAAGTGCATTAAAATTGTAGTGCGAAGAGAATGAAAAATGTGCATTGTTTAAGAATGCAGCAAGTTAGCTGCTTGCCCAAGTATAGCATTTGTAACTTCAAAGGTAAGTTGGAAAGGATTAATCTACACAAATATTCATGTCTACATGCAGTACAGATGGTGACAGATGTGTTCTAAAAATCTGACCAAGTCACCTTGGAATCTCTTTGTAGTCAATGGAGAAAAATAGGCAATTTTAGGTACAATTCAGTATTTCTGAAGTGGATATCTGAAGTGGGCCTGATGAATCGAATCCTAGAAAATACTATTTCTCTCCACTGATCATCAAGTGGATTTCAAGTGAACAGTTCAGCCATGGAAGTTTACATAGTGCACATCAGAAATGAGACTTGCTGAAACTCAGCCATTACATCAGACTCATTCATTTCTTCCAGGAAATCACACAAACATTCCCAAACTGTTAAAACAAAGCACAGTTCTGAAGATGTGAACAAGAAATCCCCATCCTGAGAACTGAAGAATCTAATTGTATAAAATATAACCTTCTCTTAATCTTCCTAGTAGGGTGGATCAGAGTTTACATTTTGTGTGGTCATTTAATAGTTTACTTTAGAGGGAGGAAAAAAAGCTGAGTAAACAAAATGGGAAAAATAAATTTAACTCTACCTCTTTTCACTAAATGTATAAGGAATGAGGAGGAAATACCTTTCATCCTCCACCTAATCTTTGCATCCAGGCTACCTGATCCTTTTCGTAGAATTAACACCTAGTAGAGTAGGGCTGGCTCTAATAAAAGGAAGACGATGTGTAGAAAATGTGGTCTTACTGTTGTACAGTTTCCTGCTGTTTTCAACACTTGACAGGAAAGAAAGAACTGTAATTTCAGCATATCCTCAGTATAAGCAGTCTTGAATTTATTGCTTCTGCTTCCTAAGAAAGTACTTTACTCCTTAACTTCTAGCATTTCTGGGACATACTCTTCACTAAACAATAAGCAGCTTCGATGTCTCCCATAAAAGGTTGCAAAATCTATGATTTTCCTGAAAGAGACCAAGTGTCATAAACCTGATATTCTCTGAAAGAAGGGGTGCACTTGGAAGAAAATGGGTGTCAACAAAATGTGTGTCCTTAAAATGTACCTTTTATATTAGTTTGTTACTCAATTACGAGAATAAAAGTAAACAAAAACAGTTGGAAGTACAGTAATGAAAATAGTAACTAGGTAACTGCAAATAATATCACTGTATCCTAATCACTACAACTCTCTTTTATATCCTGACTTCCACATATCCTGTGCACTTAACAACATAAGCTTCAAGGATACTTCACTTGTGAAAACGCTTATATGGTGACTGTCCAATAGCTTAGCACTAAGAGAACTCTTCTGGGTTTGAAAAGAACATTTTTTCAATGATATGGATTTAATTCCCTCCAGGCTAAACATCTCTTGCTTCTTAGTTAAACATGTGATGCAACAAGCTCGTAAGGAACCCATCACCAGCCTCACATCTCTTGTATTGGTTCTTGTAGTCACATTCCAGATCACGATCAAGACCTCAAAAGTTTCGACTTTCCTAGGTAACTGTCTTCTTAGACCTGGATTGCCATGGAAGTTAAGCTGGTGTCTGTCTTTCCAAATCAGGGCGCTTCTACATAAGCTTTTGTACTGCATCAAGGGAAGCTAAGGAGCATCCAGAAAAGCAGAGAGTGTTTTTCTATACAGACAGCATACAAAAATATGTAATGACATTGCAGTGTTGGATGTAAGCAGAACTTGGGTTCCTCATCCCCGTTTTAGGCAGGATTTAAGATAATGTAGTTCAACAGTTTCTTCATATTGCCATGTCCTAGTTAAAACACAATTTAGTATTTAGAAAAAAACAAAATCAACAAAATCAAAAACAAAACAAGAAGAAATATACTCATGACAATTACTTATTTTGAGTCATGTTTGTTTTGGGGAGTTTGGTTTTTTTCTTTTATCTTTATATTGGTGTTCTCCATCCTTGATGTTTGCCAAAGGATTAAGTATTTTTGTGGAAGTTTCAGTAACATAGTGTGATTGTTTTGAGGGGACATAAAAGTAAGAATATACAATTTATCCACTACTTCAGCAACAGAAGAAAATAACAGGGACTGTTTTTGAACAGCTGTTAATTCAAGAATCACATGGTTTGAAAGATGGTGTTCTATATAGAATAACTCTCAACAATTATCTGTGTTCGACCTTTTCCTGACAAACACTGGTTTAGTTTTTGGTTTGGTTTAGCTTTGGGTGTTTTGGGGTTTTTTTTGACCAGGAACACACATTTTTAAATCTTATCATGAAGTGTGCTACATATTTTTCATTAAAATACATGAGGACCTGACCCAAAACACTTGAAGGCTGAGTACTTATAGAATAGCTCCATAACCTTTCACTCAGTCAGCTTGCTGTAACTTCTTCATCTGCCTGACACTGCAAGATTTCAGGAAAAGGATTCACCTATACTGGGCTGAAGACTGATTCTAGGTTGGTATCTCAAAATCCAAAACGTGAAGCAGGAAGCACATCTCATATCATTTTAGCTAGATCGTCACATTCAAAGCAAGCACCAGTTTAGTTTCTTTTATGCAAATCTAAAATACCTTAGTTCTTAACTAGTCAAAAATTCTCTATTGCTTTTTTTGCTTTCTAAGAAAAGAGTATCTAGGAAGAAAAT
>Ga0181612_113080_pt1 | contig 12725 bp, 8 predicted proteins | sample HoacroProtozoa21_FD_119630 | JGI IMG/M metagenome (GOLD analysis project Ga0181612, IMG submission 119630) | Hoatzin crop microbial communities from Cojedes, Venezuel. Combined Assembly of Gp0051906, Gp0051904, Gp0051908 | reverse complement strand
TTAGAGCCAGTGTTTTCAGCCCTCCTCCCCCAGCAGCAGGCTTACGCAGCTGCACTTACACAGACAAAAAAGGGGCAGTCGGACAATATGGCTGTTAATCTGCCAGAGGATGCCTGGTACAAAGGTCTCATCCTGGAGCGGGTGTCAGCGTTTATCTGCTGTGTTGCAGGAACAAAAGCGTATCCTGGAAATGGGAATCACTGGACCTGAAGGACATGCCCTGAGCAGACCCGAGGAGGTAAGAGACTTCACTCATTCTGTCATTCATGGAAAAATTTTGTTGAGCACGTAGTATGGGAGCTTGGCTTCTGTATGTGCAAGTGATAAATGGGTGCGTGGGGGAAGGCAACAGCCTGCTTCTCCCACGGCCTCTTCCAGTATTATTCAACGCCTTGAAAAGTCCAGGTCCCCGTCAGCCTGGTTGTTTGCCTGAAATACCCTTTGGCTGCTGCAGCAGGTGCGTTCCCTCGGTCCGGGAATGAGCGTGTCCTTATACACTTGGGAGTTGCAGCTCCTGCTGCCCTGGGCACCGGTGTCCACGTAGTTTTGGAGTGTGACCCTTTGTCATTTGATTTGTGATGACAAAAAAATGGGTTTATCAGGGTAAAAATCAGCAGCGCAGCTTGTGGGTTAGGTGTTGGAGTAACTGCGTTCATTAAAATGCTTTGGCTGAAAACCTCCTGTAAGATGCATGTCCACATATATTCCATGCTTATGCATGTGCCCACATATAAATCTGCGTTTATGCCAGCAGATACATTGGTAGTAGAAATGCAGGCTGTAGAAATGCAAATATGCGAGAATGGAAAGGTGCTGCGAGGCAGCTCATTTTGTGCAACTTGCTTGTAATAAAAACCCGGCTCTGGCATGGATCATCTCGGGCATCTGGAAAGGGTTTCTTTAATGAGAATGAAAAGGTGGAGACATGTGGATGTCCCCTAATGTACACAGTTCAGACTGTTAACAGAATGATGGAGGGCGGCAGTGGGAAGTGACTGCTTTCCTTGAAGACTACAGAGACAAGGTCCTGGGGATTTGAGGCTAAACTTCAAGGGATTGTTGTGGTTTGCAGATCTTTATATAACCTCTCCCCAAGGCAAAAGGAATCAGCTTAATTGGTTGCATTCTTCTGTTGAACTGTTTATGTACTTTTTCATTTTGCTGTTCAACTTCCAGCTAAATTATTCTAAAAGAATGGAGTTGTTTCCTTTTAATGAAAACAAGGGCCTACAGAAAATCTGCATTTGCAGTTCTGAGAAAGGAATTCTGCATCTTTCTGACCATGCATCTGACCACCTCAGCCCCAGCGCTGAGGTACAGAGGTCCTGCCTCCTTCCCAGGTCTTCTGCAGGTGCATTCGGGGCTTCCAGAGCAAATGTTGTGATAGGAGTCCTAGGACAACCTGAAGCGACAGTCTGATTTAAGAAAAAATGTTTTACAAAACTGAAGAATTAAGCCATGTGGTTTTGGAAGGGCTAAGTTGCTCAACTTTTCTAGCACAACTCTTGGAGAGAAATTTCTGTACCATCAAGTTGGTATTTTCAATCCCAATGGAATTTTAGGTATTAAAATGCCAATACTGTGAGTCCATCTGGGAAGGAGGTCTAAAACTGATGAGTGGGCTAAGAGTCTCCAGAGCCACTGGGAAACACTGCTTCTCTGTCTGAAGATGACTGCTTTGTGTGCCTATGTCCCAGATGATTCCCTAGGAGGAGATTGCCCTTACGCTTGCTGACAGAGGGGACGTGCTGGGCGATGCTTCAAAGGCTTTTATGGATTATGGGCTGAATTCAGTCCATAGTGCTGAAGCTGCTGTTTGAGAATACTTTACATTCACTGTCATCTTATCCTTATGTAAAGATTGCATAGGGTAAGCTGCCAGGGAGAGCTCAGAGGTTGTCTCCAAGCTGGGGCAATGTTTCCTTGCTTCGTTCTCCTTCCAACTGCAGGGTAGAAGTCTGAAGCAGAAAGGTGGGAAGGGAGGTAAGGAGGACCCCCATCAGCTGCTTGGACATGACCTGTCCTGGGGTGCAGGGAGCCAGGGAGCTGTATTTGTGCTGGGGCAGCTGTACCCTGTTTGTGAGTACAGCCTGGTTGTGGTTACTCCTAATGCAAAGTGTCTGACATTGGATTAGCTCCCTCTTTCCCAGCACTGCGTCTCTCGCTGTGGAAAAAGCAGAATCAGCCCCTGAAGAATTCCAGATAAACAGTGAGAAATATGGCTCAGTCCTCCAGTTCCTTTTTTCTTTAGTCTGCTTTTGCAGTTAACTTTTTCGTCCTTGTTTTCCTCAGCTTGAAGCAGAAGCAGTGTTCCGTGCCATCACCATTGCCAGTCGAATAAACTGCCCAGTGTACATCACCAAGGTGATGAGCAAGAGTGCAGCTGATATCATTGCACTGGCCAGAAAGAAAGGTAGGAGATTTATTTCCTTTTCTCCCCCAAACTTGTTTTTTTGTTGAATAGAAGCTTAATGGAAAAACCTGTACACCTTGACCCAAATGAGAAGATACAGGGAGAAGTTACCAAAGAATGGTAACACCATCACAAACCCTAAATATTTACAGCTGGGAAAGATGAAGAGTAATCCTTCTACATTTTTCAGTTGAGAACTTCTCCCCACAAACTGTTCCCTTGAAGACTGTGTTATAGTTCTTTATCCTGTGTCCCCTTTTACCTTTCCTTTAGGCTGCTCTATCTCTGTTCATGGGAGGGAGATCTTTTCTTCCTAACAGGGTCTAGCACATCCTCTGTGCCTTTTGGGGATATTTCAGGGTATTATACTCTGAGGGGTGGCTTGGGCAGTGAACCTGCCCTGAGGGATGCTTGGTGCTCGCTCCTGGCCTTGCTGCTGGAGGCTGACCCCGTCAGATGTGCACTGGGGACATCTGCGGTTGACACTCCTTGCTGGGGCCCTGGAGGGATCCAGCTGACAAAGCACCCAAAAGTGATTTGTGAGCCTGGAGGCAGCCACTTTCGCAGCTGCATTTGCGAGTCGGGACTGTTCTGCTGGTTGGTGCTACAAAGCGCGTGAGCAATACGGAAAAGCCAAAGAGCAAAATACTGCCTTGATATTTGTATTCTTGGAGACTTGGGAATGTGGTGCTGGGGACCGTGTGCTGCTATCTGCTGGTGCTGTGCCCAGCCTGGGAGTGGTAAAAAAGCATCTGTCTGCTGGAGCCCATCTTCCGCCTAAATGCGCTCTGAATCAGAGCAACAGAGAGAACATGGCTGTGAGTAAAACAGTACAAATTAAAATCAGATCTGAACGGTCTCCTTCTGGATTAGAAAGGGAGCTTTGTAAATATGCTGATCAAAAGCATGTGTAGCTCATAGAGCCTCCTGATTAATTTTTTATCATACAGACAAAGCCAGGGCTTCTTAATTTTCTGGGAGCTACGCTGGCCGTGTAGTAATGTGTAAATGGTACATGGCTGCATGCAGCAAGCAGTATAACATGCTGAAGAGAGAGTGGGTTGTAATCGGTTCCTGTATATCCTTGCTTTCCTCGAGGTCCCCTTGTTTTTGGAGAGCCGATCACTGCCAGCTTGGGGACAGATGGGACACATTACTGGAGCAAAAACTGGGCCAAGGCTGCAGCTTTCGTGACCTCGCCACCTTTGAGCCCTGATCCTACCACTCCAGATCACTTAAATTCGCTCTTAGCATGGTAAGACCTTCATTTTTTTTTACAAGCTGATGGTCAGACAAGTGCAAAAGCCATCTCTGAGAACAGACTCAGTTTTAAGCCCTGGTCATATGTGGCAAGCACAGCTCCTGAAACCAGGTTGTCCCTGAATGCAGAGATGTCTAGAACCAAGAAAACTTTCCTGGTGCAGTTTTTGTCCAAGCTGGTGCAGGGCTGTAAGCTGGCAGCACTTTTGAGAATTAGGCTGTCCTAAACTAAATTAGAAGTGTTTGTAGCAGAGTTCAGTGGCTTTAGCTCCTGTGCATTGAAAACTTCTGACTTGGTAGTTTGTCTTCATCTGGGATGGACAGGAATCACATAAGTTTACTTGTGTTTAGTTCTTGCAGCCTTATTTTTACTTTTAGCTTGCCTTGTGTCTTTATAGGTTCCAGGGTCATCAAGCTGGAAGACAGCAAAGATAAGTGATACCTATAGAGAAGGTGTGGCAGGCAGGGGAGAGAGGCCAGAGTGGATTACAAAGGTGGCTGTCAGGGACTCAGGTGGAGACAGGATGGTGACTGGAGGACATCACTTGACAGGGCAGGGGTATGGGCTGACTGTCTTCAGGTTGGCAGGGAGAGGATTATCACTAGAGAGATGAAAGGAATGTGGACAGCAGAGGAAGAAGTGTCTTTCTCCTGTAGAAAAGACATCAGCTATGCCTTGCCAGCAACCCAGGCTGCAGACCCATCCCTGGAAGTGTTTCCTGCCTGTAGCCAACTGTGGGTCTTCCTTAGCTTAAGCAAAATACCATCTGCTTTGAAATGGTATGGAAATTCACAGCTGAAGTCCCGCAGGGACAGATTGCCAGTGCTGGAGTGAGGAACTCAACTTACCATTCAAAACCTTATTTAACGCCATGTGGTGGCAATCACCTCACCTGCTGTCTCCCCTTTCTAGGGTTTCCAATGCTCTAGACCGAGCAGTAGAATTTGAACCCTAAAAGTGACCCACTGGTCTTCAGAAAATGTCCCCTCCTGAGGTTAGTTTTCCACATGACTGACTGGCAGGCTTTATGGCAGGCAGTGCCAGTGTGGCTGGCAATGCACGGCCCCTGCGTGTGCCCTTCAGGTGGATGGTGGGAAGCTGCTGTCAGTCAGTGCCGCTGCTGCAGCACCCACACATCTCTCCTTGCACACGGCGGGTCAGGCTGTGCAGCCCACCAAACCCAGGTTTTAACTCATCTCCCCTAATGATGCTGCACTATTAATGAAGGCACAGCTGAGCTCTGAGTTACGTGTGGTTCTGGTAAGAATACACAGAAATTTGTTCTGTTGTGATGATGGGATGGCAGAAATGATTTTCCATAATCGAGATTTCTGTTCCTTAAAATAAGGACAAGGAAGAGAAATTACTTTGCTGGTCTGATCTGTCACTGTCAGCACTGTAAAGAGTGAAGCTCATTGTGTGAGGATAAGGCTCTTAACCAGCACATGTGAATGTGTAACCACATGCTTGGCTCCTTACTCTGTCAGACACAGCTATATGTTTTCTGGAAGAGAGTCCCACAATAATAGTATGTGGGTCAAAACAGATTAGCTAAAATAACAAGAGAATTTTTAGAACTGGAATCCAAATAATGACCTTTTTTAACACTCATCAGAAAGACAAACTGAGGGGTCACGGAAGTTTTCATTATCTGCCAAGCATGCAAAAATGGCTTTTTTTTTTTTAGTGGCTTAAAGTCCTAGATCTTAAATGACAGCAGCTTAGCCTGCTTTCAGTTTTAATACTTTAAATCTATACTGTGAAATTGAAAAAAGAACTGTATATTTTATCAGCCTGCCATGCATTTGTGGGGAATATTATGCAAGGATGATGGTAAAGACAGTATTTCATTTTTCTGTTGTTAGGAGACCAGTATTTTACATTCATTAAAAAATCCCTACAACATTCTTCCTCTGCAAGTACACAGCATATGGCTTGTGCTGTTTGCCACGTAAAATGTTGATTTTTCACTGAAAAGCTGAATGTATAAAAATCCAGCACGTCTCGTGGGGTTTGCAGACTGGATTTGCCTTGTGAGATTTGGTTCTTGTTTCATCTGTGGGCCATGCATGTAAGGTAGCTTTCATCCTCCGTGGGGTACCGCTGTGCTATTGCTGCTGTGATATGCCATCTCTTCTGTGCTAGAGATGTGAGATCGTGGTACTTCGTGGAAGATGTAACCTGCCGTGAAAGCCTTGTTTAGGGTGAAGAATAAGATGACGAGGTATTGATGTGACATTTCAACATACCCATATGCCCACTGCTAATTCCCCCCACTCCCTCTTTTGGAGGTGTTTTCTGTGCTGGTCCCTTCTTGTCTCTCAGTTTTTTAGTTGATCGGATGGTCATCCCCCATTTGACAGCAGAGTGTGTGCAGACAGTAGGAGGGCCCGTGTGGTTAACCAGGAGGTGCTGGGCAGCTCTCGAGCAATGTGCTTCAGCTTCAGAAGTCTTCTCTGGAGTAGACTGGGGAGTGCAGTGCATGCCCTTACATGTCATCAAATGTGAGAGGAGAGGGAAAACAGGGTTCAGAGGAAGCAACTCCTTTTTATCTTACAGGTGTAGGAATTAATAGCGTGGTGTAAGAAGCGCAACGTAACCTCAGGGAAGTGGGCAGTGATACAGGGCCTGGCTGCAAAATTCATGTTTTCATGGTTGCATCCATCCGAGTGCAGAAAAGAGGGAGAAGGTAAGCCACAAGAAGCTTAGCTGACAGAAAAGCAGCAAGAAGAAAGAAATGGCATGGCAATCTTCTGACTTTATTGTTGTGTTCGAATAAAGGAATGTTTAACTGATGGATTTGGTTTAATCCTGTGGAGTAACACCAGGCAGTCATTAATAATCAGGAATAGCTACGACATAGCTGCCTTTTCACTATTAAGTACATGTCTTTGGCTTCTGCTAGAAACCGGATGGATGGATGTGAGCGTGGTGAAGAACCAGAAAAGAGGGCAAAGTTTCTTCTCTGACTGTCAGCAATCATTAGAGCTAGCAGTGCAGAAAATTGCATTAGAATTACTGTTGTGTGACCCTTTTTTCCTCTGTACTTGGCTATTTGTTAGCTTGCTGGAATCTAAATTTGTGGACCAGAATCATTCAGATGTTTCAGAGCTGGAACTTACACAGTTAAAGAAAAGGATGACAGGGTTTTGGGGACATAACCCTTCTGGAGTGATGGAAGAGAAATCGTGGTGTGTTCTAACGTGCTTGACTCCTGTAAGCTTAATCAAGACCTAAAAATGTCACCTGTTTCCTGTGGATATTGAAGAACTTGTCTTCTTTTTTTGTCTTTCTATTTTTGCAAGATTCTGCATATTGGTTATGTTCTTCCTCCTCATTCCTGAGAGCAGCTGTGATCCACTTCTGCTCTCTGCCAAAAAAATTTTCGCTAGGCTGAAAAAAAGGACTTCTTAAATAAAAGCATTACTATTTGGTGGCTCTTTTTGTGTTTTACTCCATGCCTTTTTCTGTGTAAGACCTTAAAGATAGCTACGTCCAGAGCACATGTTTGACGTGCACTATGCCTGCCTTTGTTTAATTAGAGGACTACCTGATAAAAGTATTCCCTTCCTTTCTTATTTTCATGACTCAGTTTTGGAAAGTCAGACAAGAAATATTTGTGTAAGAATTGCAAGAAAGATATATGTGCAGGGGAGAAATACAGGGAAAAAAGCTTGATGCCCATGAGTTCGCATTGTAAAATCTGCCATTATTTTTCAACATGGTTATGAATTAATTTACCTTGAGAGTGGCAGGAGTTTCATACAAGCTTCTGATCATTTCCTTAATCCTGGAATAATCCTTTGTCCTGGTTTGTGGACTTGTGCCTGATCTCTGTCGATAAGCAGCCTGAAACCCATGGGGGCTGTGATCTGGGAGTTCAGGGTGCTCCGGGGGAAAGCGGAGATGTCCAATGCCAATGTTGCTCTTCAGTGATCTGCAGCCAACATGAAAAGGCTGCTGACGTGATTTACAGCCTATGCCTCCCGTGTGTAGGCTCAAAAGGTCCATTCACAGCGGGGCTGAGACCAAGGTAACCTTGGTGACGCCTGGTCTGAACCTTCTGTGTGTTAACTCCGCAGTGGGGACCTGCAGGTGACGGGAAGTGGACACTGCCCATACAGCACTGCCCAGAAAGCCATTGGGAAGGACAACTTCACTATGATTCCTGAAGGGGTCAATGGAATTGAGGAGAGAATGACTGTTGTCTGGGACAAGGCGGTAGTAAGTAATTACTTACTTTTATGGACTAAAAAGAAATTGAATGTTGGCTGAATAATGAAAGCCAGGAGACTCTCAGCCAGTACTTAAGTGACTTTCTAATATATTGCTGAGAATTCCCTGAGAGAGAGCTACTACAAGGTGAATTATTTGTTTCAAAAACCTTCTCCAGTTTTGTAAACTCAGGGCTGTGTTTCACTTCTGACACTGCAACACCATGGTGTTTTATTAGACCTGAAGCTCCACAGACTCCACCGCTCAATTTTCCAGTTGTGTCAGAGTGGATGCTTCTCAGAGATGTAGGATCTGGAGCAGTTTAATGATTTTCAAGTGGAGCCCATATAAACGTGATGAATGGATTGTTTGAATTTGGGAAGTGTCTCATCTTTTTTGAAAAATTACAAATGGATGGCAGCTGAGCCTGAGGCTAGACTATAAAGTGCTTCGAAGAAGAACATTGCATGTAATTCATACTGGCATATTTTGCGGTGTGGTGCCGGTGTAAGTTAGCAATTTTTTTGATAGTTCCATGGATCCTAATATATAATGATATTCTCCCTCTATTGTCTATCTTCACATACACACCCGTGCACACACACACACTCATTACCTTACACTGCATTGCATTGAAATGCGTATTGCAAACTGGGAAGTGGTAGTATTTACAACACTCTTGTGAGCACTTCTCCCAGACTGCGTTTAATAACTACTTTCTTCAGGGACCGGTATTGAGATTCCAAGCACAGAAGCAGCTTCAGATATCTGCCAGGCAGGAGCAAAGCAGGGAAGCAAGCAAAGTGCAGCCAGCCAGTGCTATTTCTCTTTTGTTACTCGCCCAAAGGGAAGGAGCTGCAGCAAGGGCTGCAACATGGGATTTACAGGTGGCAACGTTCAGTCCAGCACCACTGAGTAGCTTATATTTTGCAGGAAATAAATGTTTGTTTAGTATTAAAAAGTTTGGCACTGTTGTTCTTCCTTGGAACGTTGCTCTTGAGTATTGCCAGGGAAGACTCCAAAATATTCTACTGAAAAATCAAAATACTGCTGTGCCCAGCTGCTATTAAGCCGTTACTGACTGTATAATAAGTTAAATTGGTGGTGACACTTCTCCAGTCAAAGACTTTATAACTGGGGTTGTATTACTTAGATGTATAGGTTTGGTAATACTAATAATAGAATGGACCTAATTTGCAAGAAATGCTTCTAAAAGAGTCTGAATCTTGATCTTTTATTTACTCTCATAATACTAGATAAGCTTCTCTGTTTCAAAATTGTTAAAACATTTAAATGGAAATTACTAGGTCTAGCAACAAAACACACTTAGGCATCAGTGTGTAGAGAAAGGGACCTTAGATAACTGAGCAACTTGATGGTATCATTTTCATTAAGGTTTTATGAGCTGTTCTTTGGGATGGCGGGAGTAACACATTCTTTTCTTTGAAACTCCCAGGTAATGTGCCTTGTATAAAGTCCTGCTTGATAAAATCTGTTTCATACAACATCACCATATATATAAACTACATACTTTCCAGTATCTCCCTGACCATTCAGTACTCTGAATAGTAAATCCCCATTTTACAAGCGTGTTTTGCTCAAATCATGTTGTTTTTAGGCCACAGGCAAGATGGACGAGAGCCAGTTTGTAGCTGTCACCAGCACCAATGCTGCCAAAATCTTTAATCTGTATCCAAGAAAAGGCCGGATTGCTGTAGGATCGGATGCTGATGTTGTTATTTGGGACCCTGATAAGGTGAAGACTATAACAGCTAAAAGCCATAAATCGGTAAGGAGAAAAGGAAAATCAGCAAGAAAAAAGAAATGTCACTGTTGCTTGTCAGCTGTTGATCTAATTCCTGTGAACACCAAATGCAGGGTATATAGAAGAGTGCGGTAACTGCCTACTCCTATTCTGAAACAGGTAAATGTTTCAGGAGGCGAAAGTACTGAAATCTTGCATTGGAAGCACTGGGGTCAGGAGGGAGTTCTTTTATCTCTGCATATACCATTGCGCTATTTCTTGCACGCTTGTGGCAGATCTGTACATAGGTGTGAATCAGCAGCTCTGCAGCTGAGGTTAGTAAAGTTGTGATGATGAATTTAAAACCAGCTCACTCTTTTTTTGCTTATGTGAAAAGCACCTGATATTATAAATTGCAGGATTAAATCAATGATATTCTAAACTATGAGATGATTAAATATTTTTGATCACACAGCTCTGATCAGCTTTGTGGCTAGGATTTTCTGTTCAATTCCAAAACTTTGCTGTGTACTTCTCTGCCCTTAGTGCAGAGTACCAGTGACTTACAGTCGCTTTGATTTTGACTGTGACAGGTTTTATCTTATGTGTTGTCTATCTCAGTTGTTACCTTATTGCTCAGTGCTTTGGTCTTAATATTGGGGAATTCTTCCAAAAATTTTACTGGAAATCCAGTAATGTGGTTTATATTAAAAAGGCAAAAACCTTTGGAAACCTCTAAAAATTAAGTTTAGGTGATTCAGTTTCTATTTCTCTGTCTTGGGACCTCTCTGTATTTTTAAGAAAGTGACAATCACCTGCCCTGTGACAGTTATTCCCATTTAGATTCAGGCTTTCTTGGTCCTTTCTGGGCTTTGTCAGACAAATACCTGTGCTGGTCCCTTTGAAATTCTCTGACACAGTCATAGCAGATGCATGGTGGGACCATGTCCTCTGGGTGTTTGGCAGCTGAGTCACAATTTTCCTTATTAAGGCTATCGTACTTCTAGAGGCTCTGGATAAATATGGAAAGTCCTCAAAAAGAAATGAGATAAAGCCTTGATGGAAAGTGAGGAATGGAAAGGAAAAGTCTGATCCAGGAAAGTCTGATCAGAGATTCTTTAAAATCATTTCATATCAAAATGCATTGCTTTTCCTTGAGACAGAACAATTTTATACACCTCTTAATGGCAGTTGTCTAGAACTATGACTCCAAATACAAATTATAAGTTACTAACTGAAAGAGACCTTGTACCGAACTTGCAGTGAATATGTTGGTTGATCTCCAGGCTGTTGAGTACAACATCTTTGAAGGAATGGAGTGCCATGGTGCCCCACTCGTGGTCATAAGCCAAGGAAAGATTGTGTATGAAGATGGAAATCTGCACGTAAATAAGGGAATGGGCCGCTTCATCCCTCGCAAACCTTTCCCTGAATATCTTTACCAGCGCATCAAAATCAGGAATAAGGTAGTGTCAGATATTACTTAATCTTCTTTCTAGCCGTGCCCTCTTGGAACCACAGTAGCACATGGTTTTTATTATTATTGTGCTAATATGAGTTCATATCAGACGGAATATATATATGACTTGTTCAAAAAGGGACCACAAAACTGGTTCCTCTGCAAGCGTGAACTGATGTAACTTAACACCATGAGCTTCAGTGGGTAGAGCATATAATTGCCAGCTGGGGATAATTGTCTCATGTCCAGCTGTGCAGGCTTTTGGAGGGAGGTGAAATGGTGATAGAATTTACTTTTAGTTAGAATTCAGGAAAAAGATAAAGCTTCTCTGGGAGGAGGGTTAGCCAGAGGAAAAACAGAATTTTAAATAGTTACTAAGCTTTGCATACTGAACAGCCACACTGCAGAGAAGAAAAACATGTAAGCCAGAGATACTCATTGTATTTGGCAGCTCTGAACTGTTGGTGCGTTTGCTGAAGTGAGCATTAGCAGCATTCACGGCTCAGAAAACTTTTCTCTCATGTTTAATAAAAAGCTTGGGAAATGACCAAGATGAAGACTGAGTCACTTCTGGTTTTGAATTACATCAGTGCTCCTCTGTTGAAAGCAAATTGGATTGGCACTAGTTTGGGTTTGTTTGGAAATTGCTTCTTGCCACAGAGCAAGAAACTGACTGCGTGAAGACAGGTAACAAGACAAAATAACTAAACCCCATATTAACTTCAGCCAATCATATGTCATAGCCTGTGGGGGTGGCAGCTGAAATTAAGTCCACAAGCGGGTTGATAGGTTTTATCTTTCACCATTTGTTACACAAATTCTGTCAAGCTGTGGGACACAAAAGGTCTGCTCTTCTAGTTAGAAGAGACACTGTAAAAATCAAAGGCATCTGCTGAAGAGTTTTGCAAAATACCAATCAGTTACACTTTTTTTACATTCTCCACTTAAAGGACATAGGCCTTCTCTTCACATCTGCCTCTCAAGGGATTAGCACCTGGCAGTGCTCTATAGATTAGTGACAGTGTTGTTTAAATACTGAAAACAACACTTTAAAAACAAGTATCAGAGAGTGGTGTCTTATACCAGGAGTCTGCACAAAAGTAACTGGGCTAAGTAACCTGCGGCTTGCAAGGTGGCCTGGATTTTGGGAAAGACTCGATCTTAGATCCCTAGGAAGTACTTACTTTTATGCACCTCGGTCTGCCAAAGGACCAAGAAAAGGACCGATATTTTCGCTCGTGCAGCTCCCTCTGCTGCCTGCCGAGAGGAAGGGAGCGCAGATTCATGCCCCTGTTTCTGTTCCCAGTATCGAACTTTGTTGATTGGAAATATTTCGAAAAACCCAATGATGGTCATATCGGCCACCGTACAAATAGGTCAGTGCATGACAAAGGAATATAGAAAAGCCACGTCAAACAAGGGGCTGCAAAGCTGCAACTGGCACAGGACAGCACTATAAATTTATCCCCGGAGCAGGGATGGCAGTATTAATTCCTGCCTTTGTGGGTCCCTGGGGGATGGATTCACTGCTGTGATCAGCAGCTGCTCCCTTCTGGGCATTGGGTTTGGCTCAGACTGCGAGATGGTGCCTCTTGTGCGCCTGATGTCCCTGTCACTGAAAGCAAGGAAAACA
>Ga0181612_130985_pt1 | contig 12726 bp, 12 predicted proteins | sample HoacroProtozoa21_FD_119630 | JGI IMG/M metagenome (GOLD analysis project Ga0181612, IMG submission 119630) | Hoatzin crop microbial communities from Cojedes, Venezuel. Combined Assembly of Gp0051906, Gp0051904, Gp0051908 | reverse complement strand
GAGGGGATCGATGCTGTAAATGAAAATCCAGTGTCTAAGTTCTATCCAAAGGACATGTATGGGTGTCAAGGGCATCACTGAGTTTGGAGAAGGTGTCTTGCTGCCTGATGTGGAGGCAGGAGCAGAAGCAAAGGCATTTGGGATTTGATCCTGTCCATAAGGAATTTTGCAGTGCCTGGCTGAGATTTTCCTACTTCAGATCTGGCACTAACTGGTTATCAGCGATTGAAAGGAGTTCGAGGTCCAAGAGGTGGTTAAGGAAGAAAATCAGCTTTGTGTGTGGGACAGGAGACTGTTTCAACATGAGAGGTGCAGTGACATGCACGGGGGTGGGCAGGCTGGGGAGGATGTCAGCTGTAAAGGGAATGGGATGGGAATATGTTAGGAAGAACATGGCAGGGTCTGTCATGGCTTCTGCAAGAGGAGCAGGCTGGGACTCCTCAGCCTGGAAAAATGGTGGCTAATAGGAGGTATGAAAACAGTGGAGGATGGAGCAGAAATATCAGATGTGCTTGCCCTGCTCTTTCCGCCTTGACTTAGGCTTTTGGCCACCACTGGGAGACAGGATCTGGGCTTGGTAGGTGTTAACCTGACCTGGTAGATCTGCTCTCTTCTCCTGGTTGATGGTGAGCAAGGGACCAAATGGGTATGGTCATCTTAGACCAGATTAGCTGGGTCCAAGTCCTCGACCATACCTCCTCATCCTCTCTACAGGCTGAACCGAGAATTACTGCACCCATTTGAAAACATCCAGGAGTTTAATTTCTCCTCTGCAAATCATTTACAAAATTGCTTTCCCTTTCTCCGTGCTTCCACACCATCCTTCTCCACCTTTCTCTCCTTTCTGCTGGGAAAGATGCGCCCATTGCTTTGCAACCGGGGTATCATTCCCCACCTTCTCCCTGTTGACACTGATGGTGGGGGAAAATAATGTCTGCAGAAGCGGGTTTTTTTAATGGTGCCCCAGGAGCGTTGGGGTGGAAACAGTACCCTGTGAGTCCAATGCCACTTTCCTCTTGGTGGCAGAAGAAGTGTTGCCAGTCCCAAGGTGGAACATCCCATGGACCGTTTGCTTAGCAGGTTATCTACAAGCTTAACTTACCCCTGCCCTCATAAAACCATGTGAAGCCTTTTCTCACAGTTGCAACCAAATGCTGGTTTGGTGGCAAGCAAAGTGAAAACCAGATGTAAGCAGGGTTGGGGCAGGAGGTTTTTTCTCCCTGGAGGTGCAGGCACAAAAGACAATACAACACCAGATTACGGGGTATCCCATTGGTCCATAAGCTGCTTTGCAAAGCTCAGGTGAGGAAAAAAAAAAGAATGAAAGCCTGTAATAGGAGGAAAGAAAAATTTCCAGTAAGGATAGGGCCACAGCCCATCAGATTTTGACAGGTGATGGTCATCTTCTGGCTGATGGGGGCAGTGGAGAAAGGTTTTGCATCAGTCGTGGGGTGCTGTAGGAAAAGCACAAGAGAACACCAAGGTATTGCAAGAAGGTTTGGGCTGGAGACAGGTCAGCAGAGACAGGGACATCAGGGATTTTTTTGGTGCTGTCTGACTTGGGTCCCTCTGGGTTTTCCGTTCCTGGAAAGATCATTTCTGATCACTGACACCAGAGGTCCTGCAGCCCCTGAGAGTGATCATAAACAGGAGCAAAATGGTCTTCCTTCTGGGCAGGTCTCCCCTCACGTCTGCTGGGTTGTTTATTTAGCCACCACAGGGCAGCTTGTAGGTTTTCATTAGATCTGGCCCTAATTACAGCTCTGTTGAGCCTTGTAGTGCTCTTTCTCCATCATCCAGTTCTCCATATCTTCCAGGTAGAAAAAAGCAAAACAGAGAAACAGGGAACATTTGTCACCCCTCTCGATTAGTCCAGGATAGAGAGGACATTTTTCCATCTGAGGACAGTTAATCCAAGCTGCACACACACTCTCACACCCACCACACAACCAGAAACATCTTCTCATCAAGTCCTCGGGATGTTGGCGCTTGCTCCCACGCTCCTGGCCCCACTTTCCAGCAATGCACCAGCTTGATGGAGGGTCCAAGGCACCACTTTTCTGAGGTTAGGAAGCCCTCCAGATGAGATGTCTTCAGGCAAAACAGACACCTGGTAAACATGGTATTAGCGGTGGATAGGATGGGGCAAGGGTGACGTAAGGAAATGGTGTCTGTGCTTGGCTGAGCGATGCTGGTCCATCAGAGCCCTCAAGGATGATGCTGTGAACACAACTGGGTTAGAGAAACACGTCCTGTTGCTGGAGGAGCCTCTTTGGGGGAGATTTGGATGTATCTCTTGCACCGTTTGGATGTATCACTTGCAGCTGATCTGCCGGCACTTTCCAGTGCTCTCAGGACACTTCTGACCAAACACAAAGTGAAGAGGAAACCAAAACTGTGCCTCTTTCACCCTCCATCCATGCCCCAAAGCTTGCTGCCATGTCCTCCGTGCTGCCAGACCCTGTGAAAGGGCAGCTGCCCTCAGAACGCGAAGCCTTGTCCGTGGCCATCTCCGGCTCCACGAGCAAGACAGAGCACATAAAAAGCGCTCAGACAAAGTCGTTTGCAACCTCTGCATCCATTTCAAAGCATTATTTTCCTTTTGCAGAGGCTCTGGAGGGACGGGAGAAGCATTCAAAGCCCCAAGCTGGTTCTGAAGTCCAAAGCTGCGCAAACAAAAGGGTTCTTTTAATCTAATAGAGCAGAGCGCCCAGAAACCACTGAGAGCAACACCTCCCTGCAAATCAGGTCATTTAGCTAGCAAGTGAAAAATGGCTTCCCAAGGTTCAGAGCAGTAAGGCAGAAACCAAAGAGCATTTGAAGGAGGAGGGAAAGCCAAGCCCCGGCTTTGCCTTTCCTGCCCTCCCACTGGATCCCCCACCAGCCCGGCAGGCACCGAGGGAGACCGTGGAAATATTTCACTCTTTACACACTACTTCGAAACCTCAGAGCCACCCTTCCCACGGGGACTCAGGTCAGCTGCCACAATAAACTCCAAGTATTTTCCTAGCCGGCAAACAAAAAAAATGCGTGTATCTGTGTCTAGCTCTATAGCCAATATACATGAAACGATAAAGCCCCTGGCACATATCTTGCAAGAGCTAATTATAGGATTTGGAAGCTAACGTGATAATATTTTCTTTAGATGTGTGGTGCAGATGTAATTACTTCTCCGGAGATGCCAGCAGCAGATGACGCAAGATGCCCTTATGTAATCGGCTTTTATTATGCAGTTATGGAAATTTTCCCTCTCTGGCCCATCCTCTACTTTCCACTCAACGCCTTCTTTTCATTTTTCACCCTAAACTGTCTATGGCTTATTCAGAAGGCGATGGGGTGAGGTCAGTAGGCCAAACGGACAGTGAGCAGAAGGGCAGATTTGTAGAAAGCCCATTCCTGGGTTTCCCTATCCACCTCGTCCATAAAGGAGCAAAAGGAGTTAATGGTTTTACATCTGCTGTGTTGGCTTCCGCGCAGCTGGGAACAGGTCTCCGTCCACCTTTCTGCCTGATGGACAGGAACAGGGTCTCGTTGGAGCCAGGTCTCACCCCAGCCCTGGCATCTATTGTGGCTTGGACATCAGTGGACGCCAGGCAGCCATCTGCTCCATCCAGCATGCCGTGGAGGATCACCTCAATGGTTCGCTGCCCCCTTCTCAAGAAGGAGGCTGTGATCAAACCGCAGAAGAAAGCCAGTTTGTCACTGCAAGGACAAAGGCTTGGTGAGACACAAACACTTCGGTTGCTCCGAAGGTTGCTCCAGTGTGCACAAAGGTATGCAAGTCATTTCTGCCAGAGCAAAATCACAGTGTGATTGCAGGTCTCCAGCCAAAAATGCTTCCAAACCAGAGTGATTTTTGCCTGCGGATCCTTTCTGAGCTTTTGAGTTTTACTGCTTCAAATTGTCTCTGTCCTACTGCCTTTCTCCTCTGGCTGGATGGACAACAGAGGTCAAAGACACAGGTGTCTCCAGGACACAGGCTTCCGCCGCCACCAGTGCTGGTCAAAGGGGCCACACTCCCCTGACATAACCAGCAAACCCCCCTTGACTGCAAATATTCAGGAGAAAAGATCAATAAACATCCTGAGGCATCACCCCGTACCTGCAGCACATATTCTGGCTGTGTACCCTTCTGCTCCTACCCTCTTCCATCCCACTTGCCTGGTCAAACCTGGGTGTTTTCTTGCTGTGTTTTAGGACTAATACATACAGGGAGAGGTGACTTCTAGCTCTGGGCCATCCCGCACCAACTGAGGTTGCAAAGCTGGGTCATGAAGAACTTTCCTCCTCATTTTCTCTGCAGAGCATCCAAGCCAGCACACGGCTTGAGGAGGACGAGCCTGGAGGTGAAGCAAGCCTGAATCCTTCGATGGCTGGGAAGCAGAACCCAGGCAGAGTTTAGAGAGCTGAGAAAGGGGGAATTGGCCATGCACAGTCTAAAGAAAAGAAAGCAAGAGAGCTGGGAGCGGAGACAAAACCACTGGTTCACCCTCTGGGAAAACTTGTTTCCAGACATGGTCCAGTGCCAGCGACTGCAGAGGAATTTGTCTTCAGGGCAGGGAATACCCACATTTCTCTGAGGACAAGGAAGCCATAGGGAAGGCAATAGCTGGGTGATGTATTTGTTGTACTCATGGCATTTATTAACTGCAAACTGTAAGCTCCCAATGGAACCCAGGGCCACCAGGTCATGGATTTAAATGGCTTTTCAGCCCACACCCACCTTCAGTTGGAACAACCCCTCCCTGAGGTCTGTGGACTGTGTCGGCTGGATCCCCATGGACTGAAAAGGGAATGTAGACATTGAGTCCTATACAGAGAGGCTTGGTAGGCACCACAGAGGTGCTTCAGGCTTCCTGCTTGGTCCTCCACCGCCCCTCCAGAAGCTCCATCTTCCCAGGGCTAGAGGACCCTCTTGCTTTTTTGTTTGATGAAGACACCTCATCTTGCCCAGAGAAGCTGGCCAGGATGGAGATGGAGTGGGTGGGCAGGGACAGAGAAGGTGGACTGGGCATCATGCGTACACACAACTGAGGTTCTAGCCCCAACATTCCTCCCTTTTAATGCTGAAAATACTCTTCCACCCCGAGCCAAGGTGGGCAATTTATTTTGCTCCAATTTATTTTTACGAGACCTGGCCTGCTGCTTTTTGACAGTGAATGGGGGGTTTGCTTCCTTCGTTCTGGGTAACCACCCAAGGCTGTTTAAGCAAGATTCTCCGGTCTAGAAAGTAGTTGGGAAACCTGATAATGCCTGACTTTCTCATGGAGTATTGCCCACAGCCTGTTGGAGATCTCACCAGCATTGCCACCATCACTGCTTCTCTTGGGGTTGCTTCGTCAATACGTGAAGAGAGAGCAGGGAAAAAGGCCAACCTTGTTCCCTCTCCTCTTTTTTTTTTCTTCAGCTCATAAATTTTAGATGAAGGTCTTTGCTGGCATTAAGGTGGTTTGAACACCTGTGAGAGAAAAAGGCTCCCTCCTCCCCCACGGAGGCTGTGTGGTTTGAAGGGTTGGTGAACAAAACCCCGCTCTACTCATCCCTCTTGTTTGCTGCAGGAAGGAAGGTGGTCATTTAATGTGCATTTCTTCAGTTACGATGAGCAGGCGCAGGACAGGAGTGCCATATGGTTAGGAGTAGCTTTTACGGAGCATCACATCTTCTCCCCCATGCAGCTCAGACCTGACCTACATAGCAAGGCCAAGCCACCATGCCAGAGCATCCCAGCGCACACGCCAGGCTTTCAGCACCCGCAGCTGGAGATGCAGGAACCTCTCCTGATTTACAGGAAGACTTGGGCAATGTACCAGGCTGTGGCTTGCCAGCGCTGCAGAGGCTTTGTCTGCCCTGTGTCAATACAGGAGGAGACAGCTTATACCAGCAGGGATGGTTTTGCCAGAATAGGAAAACATCTTTCAGGATGACATAAACCAGAGTCTTTTGGCTTGTTCGTGTTGCCTCAAGCTGAGCGGGCAGATGTTGTCGTGGATTGGAGAGAGAAAGTGTCCCCCGTTGCAGCAGCAGGCATCAACCCAGCTTTACAGTGCCAACCCAGCCTCGGGACCCCCCGCCAGCCCCCTACGGCAGCTTGGAGATGTGCATGAGATGGGGGAGCTGGCTCCATCCTTCCCGAGATGGAGGAGCCTCCGATGTCTGGGGGTGCTGCCTGGGGGCTGCTGGGTTTCTCTTGGCTGTTTGGGGACAAAGACTGGAATTGCTGCCGTGGCCACATGGGTGAAACCGGAGTGGGATGCGTTGTGTTTTGATGGGTACAGGGCTGACCCTGAGCCATCTGCCAGGGCTGAATGGGGAAAACCACAGCCATAATTTCTCACCTGAAAGGATTAAGCTGGGAGCTGGGAGTGATGGATGCTGTGCATGCCCTCAAGGTGAACCATGTGCAATGACAGCCTTCCCTGCTGTAGAACTGCGGGAGAAAGGATGAAGGGTGTAACCAGTTTCAAGAGCCCTTTGAAGGATGTATGTTTGAGTCCAGGTGGATGTTCAAAGCCTCTTCCCCGAGGGAGAAGGAGGCCAGTCCATCGTGGCTGGGTAGGGAAGGCTTTTTAGGTGGGTAGCCCCTAACCCTGTAATACCAGGCTGGAGGTTGCCTGGTTTGAGGGTCTCTGTAGAGCACTCGCTGTATATGAGCCTGAGTTCAGTCTCCAGCTCCCAAATGGTTTCTGCTTCCCACCCATGGCTCCACACAGCTCAAGGCTCAGACTTCCCCCAGACTGGTGAGCTGGACCTCATGCTCTCAGCCAGACTTTCCAGGTCCCCTCTGCCCAAACAGCCCTTTCATGAGGCTCCTGTTGATTCTGGCTGGCTGATGAGGGTGGAGAAAATATCTCCTGGAGTTCTGTCACCTCTGCTCCTGGCTGACCCCAGCACAGGAGCAGGTTAACAGCAACTGAGCTGAGTATTACAGTAGCTTTTGACCCATGTCAGGGGGCTACTTGGGACAGAGAAGTCCATGCAGGGTTGAGATAGCAGCTGCCGGTCCCACCAAAAGGGCACCGAAGACCTGCTGTCAGAGATGCTCTGATGGATGTGCCGCTCCCTGTCATCTACCCAGGGTCCCCACAAGACTAGCCACATTGCCAAACGTGTCTGGGAAAGAAAATCTCCTGCAAGTTGTGTTGATAACAATGACCTTGTCTAATTTAAACAATTAAGAACCCATCGTCAGACCCATGGTTCTCCAGCCAGAGTCTGCTATGGTGGGGAACAGGGACCACTACCTGGAGGCACCACAGGTGATCAGGTCTGGGTGCACAGTCCAACCGTGGCTGCCCAAAAAGGGCAGCACAGACATAGATAAAAACCCCCAAAGAGATAAAACCAAGTCTTAGTGGTTCTGTCCCATGGGGACAGGGAAATACAGTGGCCTGGATGCAGCTGGCTATGCAGGAGCCCCTGCACGATGGGGTGCTGGCTGTGAACCAGGGCATCTCTGTTGGCTCTCAGAGGTGGTGGAGGGGTTTTGGTGGAAGTGGGCTTGGTGGGTAGAGAGGTCTCAGCGACCGGAAACCAAGGTTAGAAATGGGAACTCAGAGTTCAAGAGTTTATGACTTGCCTGAGAGCACCAGAACGATCGGTTATCCTGGAGTTTCCAGAATTCTCCAAAGCCTCTTTCATCATGATTTATTCATCTGCGGGAAGCACTAAGACATAACACAACTCCCAAAGAGAGAATGAGCACAGCCTTAACCAGCTGTAATGTCAGGAAACTGCCTGCCTCCCGCGAGATCTGCTGAGCCTGGGGCACGCTGCATCTCCATGCTGTGCAGCCAAGGGCTCCTTTGCTTGGGCATCTTCACCAAGGATGAAGGCCCACATGCTGGTGAAGCTCCTGGATCAGCTCTGGTTAATGCAAGAGCTACCTCTGGGGCGGAAAGGGCTATCTACGCTGTGTAGCTATTTCCAAGGTGTGTGCCATGCATCCTGCTGCTGGGAATCTCTTCTAGCAATGTATAAACCAGCCTGTTTCTTGGAATTCTTTGCTTCTGAAGTCAAAGGGCAAAATTAAGAGCTTGAGTCCCTGCAGGAATCCATTTTGGTATAATTTACGCCTTTCCCATGCACCCCAGCAGTGCATTTTGCCGTGGTTTAAATGCATGCATAACCCATATTTGATTATTGTTGGGATTATTGCTGTTTTACTGTTCTTGCTGCTATTAGCCCACCGTTGATGATGCTATGTTTGCGAGGCTGCGACCAGTGACTCCTTTGATACGCAGACATCCTGCCAATAGAAAAGTCTCTTGAGCACATAAGTCTAAATTAGCGGCAGCTTTGTGTAGCTTTACTTCCCTCCTTGCACTCCCTTCACGACTGCAAATAACCCAATGTAAGTGCTGAGGCAGGCCAGCCCCTGACGGGAAGCCTGATTGCTCTCCTGCTGCAGCGCTGGCAGCCAGGGAGGGAGGAGAAGGAGCTCCATACCATCCTGTATCACCAGGGCTCTGCTCTGAAAGATGGGGCCTTTTGGACAGCAAATAATTATGGCAACAGAGGGAGGGCAGGATCCTAGTCTGGCTTCTGGGGTGATGGGCATCATCTCTCTTGTCCAAATGGGCTGAAACCATCTGGAAAATGCCAAAGTTAGGGGAGGACAGATGGACAGATGGATCATTTGATGCTTGCTTCCTCATCTGCAATAACCAGGGGAGAAAATGACTGCCCCTTTCCCTTTTCTCTGTGCTGAAACATGCCCAGGGGCTACAGCAGGACCGAATTCCTCCATAACTTTATTTTTCTGTTAATATGTGCACAGCTTTATCAGGGAGTTTGGGGTTGAGATGGGTCCGGGTCCGTGTTAGCACATGAAGAAAACATGTCCTTTCCGGGTCTCAGTCTGCTTCTCTTGTGCGCTTCAGTGAGATTTCAGATATCAATTAACCCAAATCACCTTGAAAAGAAAAGCTGAGGCTGTTTCAAAGTTACCGGGCTGGACTTGTGCTCTCTGCCCCTCTCTCCGTGGTGAGTGGGCTCCCAGTTCAGCCACGCTGGGAAGCATCCCCATCGGGATGGGAAAGTTGAGGAGCAGCGTCCTGGAAAGAACCCAAAATAACTATTTGAGCAAAAACAAGCTGGCATATCCCAAAGTCACCATTTGAGCAAAAACAAGCCATCAGACCCCAAAATCCCCATGTGAAGAAAACAACAGTCCGACCTCCAAATCCCCATTTAAACAAAAAGGAGTCGTCAGACCCAAAAATTCCTATTGGAGCAAAAATAGGCTGTTGGACCCACAAATCCTCATTTGAAAAAATAACAGGCAGTCAGACCCTCAAATCCCCATCTGAGCAAAACCCAGCTGTTGGACCCCAAAATCCCCATTTGAAAAGAAACAAGACATCTGACCCCAAACCCCCTATTTGAGCAAAACCAAGTCATCAGACCCCAAAATTCCTATTTGAAATAAAGACCAAATTTTTGGACCCCAAAATCCCTATTTTCAGCAAATCAAAGCTGTTGGACCCCAAAATCCCCGTTTAAAAAAAAAAACAACCAAGCCATCAGACCCAAAACCCCTATTTCAGCAAAACCAAGTCACCAGACTCCAAAATCCCCGTTTGAGCAAAACCAAGCTGTCAGATTCCAAAAATCCCCATTTGAAAAAGCCCTAGCTATTGGACGTTCAAAACCCTGTCTGAGCAAAAACAAACTAACAGACCCCAAAATCCCCATTGGAAAAAAAAACAAGTCATTGGACCTCAAAATCCTCATTCGAACAAAAACAAGTCAATGGACCCCAAAATCTCTAATTGAAAAAAACCAATCCTTTGGACCCCAAAAATCCCTATTCGAGCAACACCAAGCACTCAGACCCTCAAATCCCTACTTGAGCGAAACCCACCCATCAGACCCCAAAATCCCCATTTGAGCAAAAACACGCTGTCAGACTCCAAAATTCCTATTTGAAAAAAAGACCCAGTTTTTAGACCCCAAAATCCCTATTTGAGCAAAACAAAGCTGTTGGACCCCAAAATCCCTATCTGAAAAAAAACCAAGCCGTCAGACCCCAAAACCCCCATTTGAGCAAAAGTCATCAGACCCCAAAATTCCTATCTGAACAAAAGACCCAGCTTTTGAACCCCAAAATCCCTATTTGACCAAAACAAAGCTGTTGGACCCCAAAATCCCCATTTGAAAAAAACCCAAGCCTTCAGACCCCAAAATCCCTATTTGAGCAAAACCAAGTCATCAGACTCCCAAGTCCCTTATTGAAGCAAACGGACCCGTTGGACCCCGAAGTCCCCGTTTGAGGATGCGGGGCTCATCTCCGCGCCGATGGGAAGAAAGAGTTAAGATCCCGCAGGCGTGGGCCAGCGGTGGCCAATCACGCCGAGCAAAGTGCAGCCCTTGGCCCCAGCCCAGCAGCAGGTTGCTCCCCACAGGTATTATTTTAGGGTTTTTCCCGGGTTCCCAAGCAGGGAGACGATGAGCATTGAGACCTGTGGAGGACAGGGAGCTGGAGGATGCACCCCTGGGCTGCTCAGGTAAATCTCGCGGGGTGCTGGCTTTCAGGGGGGGTCTTTCCTTTCCTCTCCTTCCCCCTCTCACTGGCTGTCTTTGTTTGAGCCCAGAAAGCGTCCGGGCAGGGGAACGACGGCTTTTCAGTGGATTAGCGTGGTGTTGAGCTGGTTGGACCCGCTGCAGGTGCTTTTTTGGGGTGGAACATACCCGCTGCGCTGCGTTGGCACCGGGGGGGTCGTAGCAGAGAGGGGGTGCATGGAGGTGGGTTGCTCAGGGTGGGGAGAGCTGCTGTTTCCCCTCGCTGTAAACTCACTCTGGATCCAGCTGGCATCCACCAGCTCCGGGACCTTGCACCCCGATAGATTTTGGGGCACCACTCCAGTTAGCGGCACTAATGCCAGCAGTGGGGACAAGCCACCGTGGGGACAAGCCACCATGGGGGCTTGTTCTGAGCACAGTGTCCAGGGAGGAGCGAGCACGTTCCGGGCTGGCTCCATGCCCTTGAAATTCCTCAGGGCGAGTTAATGATAAATTGTGGCTGGGTCGGTGGCGTGGGCGGTGGGTGGGAGCCGGTGGCCAGCCCCCTCCTTGTCCTTCCTCCTGGGACGGAGGTTTGGGCAAGGTCTGGGGATGGCAGAGCCAGGCAGGGGTCATGGGGAAGGCTGCCTGGTACCTCTCCGGGGATGATGGCTCACCCCAAAGGGCAGGATCAGGCCTCTCCCTGGCAATGCACAGGTCAGGGCAGGGGTCTAAATCGCACAGGGGAGGTCTGGGGACAAGGCCGGGGGGGGAACGCCTGCTCCCACCACGAGGCATTCGGGGCCAAGGAGTGGATCTGTAGCAGGGGATCACATTGGGACCCCCAATATTTGGGAGGTGGGGCCAGATGAGGATGCTCAGGCAGGCACTGGGATGCCAGGCAAGGGATGTAGCTCCCCGTTGGGGGACGTCCAGGGGACAGCAGCATCGTGCCCGCATGCTGCAACGGGACGGGACCTCCCCCATACCCCCCACTGCAATAATCCACATCAGGCGGCACCACAGGCTCAACAGTCAGCAGCTCATCTCCAGCCACCTTGCCGAGAAAGCAGCTTCTTCATAAGGGGAAACTGAGTCACGCAGGGCTGGGATGACATCAAGTGGCCCAGCTTGCGGCGTGGAGCATCCCAGACCCTCAGCCCCACAGCCAGCACTGAGGCTGCTCCATCAAATTGCTCTTTCCCTATGCTGAGTGAATTCAGGGAGTTTTCCTTGTGCCACCACCTTGTGTGGTGTTTTCCAGGCAGTGGCTGTCACTGTGACTGTGCTGGGGACGATGACCAACCCACAGCCAGTGCTGAGCATCTTCTGGGGGAAGCCACAAGCGTAGGTGGGCACGGACGAGACCGTGTCCGAAGCCTTCCTGACAGACACGTGGGATTTGCCTTGGTGGTTTGGGGTGAAACCATCCTGCCCGCTGGCACCCTCTGCTCTTTGGGACGATGGGGACAGACATGCCACATAATGGGAAATCCCTCCTGTCGGCCCTTGGGTGCATCCTGGAGGATGCCAGCCTGGATCTGAAATCAGGGGTCATGATAGCAGCCTGGGAAAGGGGGAAAAATGTCCCTGAGGATGAGGACTGTGCCAGCAGCGCGGACCCATTGCCCCAGCCAGAGCAACACCAGTGGACAGACTGGGGTGGCTTGCCAAAAGCTCCATCCTCCATGGCAAGATAATTCATGGTGGAAGGGACCTTGGGGGTCTCCAAGCCACCTTGCCACTCAAGGCAGGCTCGGCTATGAGGCCAGACCCTGCTTGGTCCATTCAGGGCTCGAAAACCCCCAAGGATGGAGACCAAAAAACCTCCTTGGGACCCCATACAAATCGCAGAGCACCACATTACATCTCCACGTCACCCGCTGAGGTTTCTCTGGGGCTTTTCCCACCCCGCTGCTGCCTCCAGAGAAATTTTTATTTCTTTCCTTATTGGAGAAGCTCAAGACTGGTGCAGCCTGACACGTGCTTGGCCTTTTATTCCATACCTTTGTCTGTTCTTTTAGATCCAGAAGATACTGTGGATTAAAATTGTGAATGCCCTAAGATGAGGAGCTGTGGTGGCATCGGGCTTGGGACAGGCAGAGCAGCTCATTCTGGATGAGAACAGTAATGCCCAGATTGATTTATTGATTTTTTTTTTTTTTTTTTTTTTTTTTTTTTTGGGAATAAGAGGGTTTCCAAGTTGTGCCGGGGCTCTCCTCGCCT
>Ga0181612_111787_pt1 | contig 12726 bp, 11 predicted proteins | sample HoacroProtozoa21_FD_119630 | JGI IMG/M metagenome (GOLD analysis project Ga0181612, IMG submission 119630) | Hoatzin crop microbial communities from Cojedes, Venezuel. Combined Assembly of Gp0051906, Gp0051904, Gp0051908 | reverse complement strand
GGTCAGGTTGGACGGGGCTCTGAGCAACCTGGTCTAGTTGAAGATGTCCCTGCTCATTGCAGGGGGGGTGGGCCAGATGACCTCTCAAGGTCCATTCCAACCCAAAGCATTCAATGATTCTATGATTGGGACAAAGTTTCTTGATTTTATGTGCAGTATGCAAGGGTGATGACTTTGCTCTGTTCCTTTTACTGAAGTCTTACGATGCTCATCTCTCAACCTTATACTCTGCCTGTGCAAATGTAGAGTCTTTCAGACAGACCCTTTCTCTGTGCTGGAGAAGAGGCCTGGCAACAAATGCTGGGCTCAACGGACTATGTGCATGTGGGGAACATGGCTCAAAAAATCTGATCGTGCTGGGTAATTGGGACTAAATCTCTTGTCCTGCAGCTTGTTCCTTCTGTAGTCCCCCCAGGAAGATACAAAAAGAGACAGCCTGCTGTTTACCAGAAGTCATCTTCCTCAGGTACAAGCGTTCAGACTGGTGAAAGGAGGTATCCCCTCATTTAGCCAGGTGGTGGGGAATCTGGCTCAGTGAGTGTAAGAACACTATCCCGCGTGAGGCCTCCTTAGCTCTCTGTGTAGCAGCAGGACTTCCTCTTCCAGTAACCAAAATCCTAAGAGAACTACACCAGGTAGGCCCTTCTACAGATTATTCTTCCCTCAGAAGTAGCTCAACAACAATTTGTGAGGGAGTTTGTCCATCTGCCTTTTGAATACTGACAGCTATTACAGTGTGGGATGCAAAATGAAAACTCTCTTAGTGTCCTTTGTCCATCCACTAAAAAAATATTTCCAACTGCCGGAAGATATTTTTTGGAAATTAGCTCTTCCAGCAGAAGTCCTTTTATATTTGTATGTAGGTGTCCTAGATGGTAGATAAAGCTGGCACCATTTTGTTGCAAATATGTTCAAGATTACTTAAGCTGGTCCTGCTGCAGGTTAATGGATTTCAAATACAAAGTAGCAAATTTAATGAGCCTTCAGGCTTTTTCTGCACTATGGTTTCAATTCAAACTTATTTTGCACAAAAGCTTAATTTTAAAAGATAACTTTTTTTCTATTCAGCAAAATGTAAATTGCACTAGGTAATAACAATTGTCTGTGAAAAAATGCTTCTTCATTTGGCACTGTTTAGCACATTCTAATGAATCGTGGTAATAAAGGCATCTTTCTTGTGCTTTATAGTATATGAAACTAATGCCTTGAAGGGACAGTACAAAGGGATGCAAAGCTGGTTGCAAGCAGTATCTTCTGTAAACATTTTTAAGGTAATTACATGGTAGACCATAATGAATACCAATCAAAAAGGCAGATACTGTGTTTTTCCTCTCAGGTAAGATTAAGACATGTTTAGATTCTAAATAACCATAACCATTTTAAAGGAAATATTTTTTATTGGTGGAAGGTTGAAGTTGAACAGCTAATGGTACTGAGCTTTCCTCTAACGGATTAAAATTAATCATAAGTCAAATTTTGTAGTTAGCAGTTAATGGGAACACAGAAGAGACTACAAATCCATAGGATGTGATATTTTTTGCTTCCCCGCTGTATATTGTAGTGGGAAATGGTAATTGGTGGGGAACAGTACACATGACCTAGAAGTCAACATCTGTCTCTGCAGGATGAAAGGGTGTTAAAACCATAATGGGAGAGAAGCAAATGGATGGGGGCAGGATCTCACTCTATTTCTATGTTATTATTTTATCAGTAGACACTATTCCATGGGGCACTGAAATACATCTAGGAGTCAAAAATGTGGGAATATGCAAGATGTTTGCTTATAAAGATGTGTGCATTGCACAGTCAAAAAATTACTGCACGTATTCTGAATGTCTGGAAGTTATTTCCGGTGATTTTAACAGTGTAAAGACTTTTTGGAGGAACCCAGAGAATGCTCAACGGATATGTACATTCATAATGCATCAGTGGTAGGATATTGCTCAGTGAACAAAATAGAATAATGCTATTCTCTTCCAAATGAGAAAACAGAAATATGGAAAATGCCTTAGGGGATCAGACAATCAGTCCAGTATTTTGTCTAGGAGTTGTCAGTGTTAGGTGATTAAATGCCTAATCCTCTCTCTACCGTCAACAATGAAGTAAAACCTCAAAGAAAAATTTGACTATGCATACATTTTGGTATAACTACCGCTACATAGAAATTTCATTAAAGTACATGTAACATTGGCACTATGAGGAAATCCCACAGAGGACTTCAGAAAGAATCTTCTGAAGGATGGTTAGATTCAGCGGTGAAACAGAAGCAATGAACTGAGCAGTGGTGGATGCTGGAGGTGCTGCCCAGCTGTGGGGTAGAATATGTGGCCTGTGGGAGAGGTAGGAGCAAGGAGTGTGAGGTGAGCAGCCTGCATTACTCTCAAATTGCTCCCGTATTATGGCTGATTTGTTTTGAAGAAGTGTATCGAGAAGATGTTCTGAGGAATAATGCATGCATAGCGACCACTAGTTCATTATCCCTCGTTTAGCAGTGGGCTTCAAAACAATGACGACCTACAAAAATGCAAGCTATTTTGAATTCGGATGTAAAGTCTGCACTACAGGGACATTACTCATCTTTATGAAAGTTCCTGGCAACTCCAAACTATATTCCTATGTATTAATAAACTAGCTAAGACGTAGGACTAAATGAACATCACACTTTGCTGGGTTTGAACAGTTAATCTTTTTCTTTACTCAGGGTCATTTCCATTACTGACATTTTAGTTTAATGCGAAATTGACTGTGTTCCACCAAAAATTGTATATTTTGCAATTAAATCACCAGCAGGCACAGTGGTGGTTGGATATATTTGGCAAGGAATATTGATGTAGATTTCTTGCTGCAACAACATGCATGTGTATAAAGTTCAACAACATGAGTTCTTTGTCTCTGAACATTGTACAATCAATAGTCTATTACTGCAGCGTGAGCTCTGCTGCATTGTAGCTAAATTAGTGTGTAGGACTCAAGAATGCAATGATGGGAAGAATTCTAATGTCTATATATAAAATGCATGTAAGCTATCTATTTTAGCTCTAACAGCTCTGTTCCGGTACCTGTTGCTTCAGGTACTATTTATGCAGTTTCATTAAATAGGAATTTGGGAATTTTTAATTTATTTTCCTTGGGATTTTCTTCAGTAACAATTTCAAAGAAGCATCATATTCTTCTTAATGGTTTTGTTCAGATTCTTTCTGTTTGCTTTGCTTTGTATGATGACGATTTCTATAGCATCAGGAGGTCCATTGTACAGGCTTTGCTACAGACTGTAATTCTTTTATGGTAAATAACCAAATCAACCCAAACTAAGAGTTTTGGGGATGAGAAGGACGAGCTGCTCCACGAGGACAAAGGAAAGGGTGCAAAGCTGTTACAAAAGATTATTTAGGCAGCAGGCACTGCTGTACGTCTCCCCCACAGACAAGCCAGGACAGGCTTTCTATAAAATCAACGTAGGCAGCTGCCTGCAGGAGCAGGGTGCTGAAGGTAGCAATTTCTTTCCTCATTTCTTTCCTCATCTGAAGAGATCCCTGCTGCTGCCGTTGCTGCTGCTGCTGGGATGGTGCAAGTGAGAGGCCCCTGCGGGCAACACAGATTGCCCTGATGCCCTGCTCCTTTCCCTGCCTCCTGCTTACAATGGGGGCCATGCCAGCCCCTGCCTGCCCTTGTCCGGAGAGGTGCAAGGGGGACCCATCTGAAAAACTGGGGGTGGAGGTAAAGGGGCTGCATAGTGGGAGCGGGAGGGAAGCTCCTGGGTAAGGAGGAAGATAGAGAGTCATTTGGGCATGACTGGGTTTCGGAGGCCAGGTGAAATGTAGGGGACGCAGGGGTTCAGTCCCTCCTGGGGAAGGAAGAGAGATGTCTGCTGACCTGGGGTCAGAGAAAGAGAAGAGCTTTCACCTGCAGCGCCCTGGGACTTCCCGGAACTCTCATCACCTCTTTTGTCCAAAGTCTTCAAAATGTCTTGTCCACCCAACTCATGCTAGCACTAATGTTGAAGTGAATTTTGAATTTATCTTGTCATTTTCTTTGGAGGATGGGAGTCAAACTTGTCCGCACAGCCTACAAGTGCTGATTTTACTCTGTTTGCTTTAACCACCTCATCTGTGCAGGTGTTTCATTGGTGTCTTTGAACAGATGCCAGGCTGCTCAGCTTCGCTCCCTCCTCCCTCCCAAATCCTGAGATAAAATACAAGAAAAGTATTTTTTTAAGAAATCAAGGTATATATGGTATATATATCTCCTTCTCCAGAGATATTCAAACCCCGCCTGGACGGGGTCCTGTGCAGCCTGCTCTGAGTGACTCTGCTTTGGCAGGGGGATTGGACTAAATGACCCACATTGGTCCCTTCCAACCCCTACCATTCTGTGATTCTGTGAAGTCAGACAAAGATCAAATGTCTTTATTCAGTACTGCTTTTCGTGGCAATTATGTTTGTGAGGAAAAAGGAAGACTTGTGGAGCTCAAGTTAGATAAAATTAAAGAGATATTTTCCTTTTCCTAAACAAAATAGAACAAAGAAAGAATAATTCCATGTACCATAGACTACAAATACATCTTCTGAGAAATGTTTTATTAGTTAGCTAAAATAGAGCTGAAGGAATACTCACAGGAATACAAGCTCCTGAATCTTCAACATATCCAGGATGTTCTTTAAGCCACCTTTCTAAATCTTTTCTTTTGGGGGCATCATCACCTGCAAGCCTTGTTCCATCTTTCAGGTTAATAACAGGAACTGGACTCTCTGCATCAAGCATGCCTTGGGACTGCGTGTAAGTGAGTACTGGGTTTATTCCTGCAGCGACTTGACAGGAGTTAATACCTTGATTAACCTGGAGAAATTAAAAACAGTGGACTAAGTTTTCCACAGAAAATAAACCATCACAATTATTTCATGTATGATACAATGAAGGCCACAGTCCTGCAAATCACAAATTCTCTCAAGGACTCAGTGAAATTACTTATGCCATAAAGACAGCTCCCTGTAAGTCAGGGTACAATCAGGTCCTGAAACAGATGTTACAGGAAAGGATGTCAGAAAGTGTTGCTAGGTTAAATATTAAGTTTTTAATAACAATGTTGTTAATTACAGTTCACCAAAATTAGAATTAAACTTATTTTCAAAAAACAGTTATCTACATGGAATATATCTAATACTTAGTAAAACCCTACCAGTTCTTTTTTGTGTAGTCACAAACTGCTAGTGAACAACTTCAGAAAAAAACCAAAACTAACAGTTTTGAGTAATAAAATGTTGACAGTTGGTTATGCTCAGTCAAGGGATTAACAGTAATTCGGACCTTAGTTTTGGATATAAAAAAAATCAAGTTTACTTACATGGTTAGGCTGTTTATTTCTATTTATAAAGAGGACATCAACTCCCTCCACATTCTTCCTTCTTCCTCTTCTCTTCTTTACTACAGGCTGGCTGTCAGCTATGACTCCATTGGCACCGGCTGTTAAGTGACTGGAAGTACCTAATTAATGATGCAATAGAATTAGTGTCAGATGCTTGAGAACTTTATAGCAGGAAACATGCTTGATTTAAAAAAAGAAATAAAATTACTCGAAATAGTGCAAGTGCACATAATTTCTACATGCAATATCTAACAAAAATTGATTACTGTTTTATGACTGTTTAAAACACTATTAATATCAGGCTCTGAATAGCCACTCTGCTAGGGAAGTTTACTATTACTGCCCCCTGCCCTCTCCAAATAAATCTGTACAGGCAGGGGAGCTGTTAAAAACTGCTGACATCACACACACACAGAGGCAGACATCCCTAAATAAATGTTTATAACAAGATCTTAATGCTATGTTGCAAAAAAAACAGAAAGTGCAAAATGCAAGCGCATGGTAGTACTTTTTTTTTTTTTTTAAGGAAATGTTCTCATCCACGTATGTATGCAATCTTGATGAACTGCAGTAATTTAATCAGAAGCTGGCCTAAATCAAGCACTCAATTCTAATAATTGCAAGTATTTTAATCCAAATTTTAACTGCTTACTTTAGGCTCATTTTTACTTGTCAATGTACATCTACTGTTATTTTTTATGAAAACAAGCTGTAAGTTTTTGACTGTAAGCCAGAAACGGGTTCTAGACTATCGTCTTCCACTGTTTCTTTACACGAGACACAGGAAAGAATATGAAGAGTGCAAACTGACACAGGCATAAATCTGTAACTCTTCATCTTTACTTGCATACTAGCCACAGTAAGTTTTGATTTAAACTGATTACTGTCAGTGCAGAGTGATGCACTTTAATATCATTATAATCACCTTCTTGTGGGGATGTTTATAACATATAATGGCATCCTTCTAATAAATGAACGTTACAGTAACCGACACTGTCAGAAAGTATTCATGTGGTCCAACTCATGCCTCAGTTTAGGTGCCCAGTTTCGCTAACACACTGGAGAGAATTCCTCCAGACTGCAGTTTAGAACCAGTAACATAGCAAACATCTCTCTCCGCTGCCTATACATGGAGATCGACACAGGATTTAATGCTAACCCTTATGCCCTCTGACATTTTATTTACCTGATTCAGGAAGTGATTTGGGGAAGTTGACAAGGCTGGTTTCTGAAGCATTCTGGAGTTCATGTAGCCGAGCCAGGTATTGCTGCTGTCCCAATGTACCTTCCTCGCTTTCAAATGGCCTTTTCTGAGATAGTCCCTGCTTCTGAAAAGTCAATTTCAAACCACCTTCCTGTTAAATAAATGTCAGGGTTAGAAGAGCCTCTTCCAAAGCAGAAATGACTACTTCATAATCAGGCTTCTCACATACAAACAGTTACTCCAGAAGACTTGAGAAAGAACGAAAATTTTGTATTAGACCTTGAAACAAGTCTTGCTTCTCCATGTAAAAAAAGAAAAATCTGAACAGAAATTTCATGGAATTCCTTCTATGAATATAAATTTTAAACTACCGACTATCTTAACTGAAAAATCCAGACACCGAACAGCTGTCTACAACCCCCTAATCCAGTCCTAAAGAAATGTTAAACCCAATTACAAGAGAAGTTTTTCATACATTTTTATGTGCTACGAACAGGTCTCAAACTACAGATAAGAAAAGTGTTTGAACCTTCTAGCCTGCATCTAAACTGGGAAATTTATCTACAACCTTCTAGCAGGCCATGAAATAACAAAATGTTTGCTGGATAGGACATGCCGAAGTGTTTAAAAAAAGCCAAAGAACAGAAAAATATTTTTTTACTAACCAGATTTCTTAGAAACCGTATAAAACGAGCTGTCTGAGGAAGCACCAGAATGGCAAAATTTCAATTCAGAGAGAGATATAATAATTATTCCTTCCAGTGGCTGATGCAAAATAAAAAGAAACCAAACCAAAAATCCCAACCAAGAAACCTCCCCCAAAAAATCAAACCCCAAAACCAAGACTGAAAGCCCAGAAGCAGCAGACCCAAATACCCACAAACAAGTGTGTGAAGGAAGTGAGAGTGAGAGCAGGCAGCCACTTGCAGGTAAAGCATGCCGCACACCGCAATCGCAATCAGGTCCTAGGGCAATAAAAATAAACATACGTCATTGATTTTCACTGTAAACTCCTTTTCTCGTACATGCTTCTTCACCTTTGACATCTGTGGCGACTGATCATACTCTTCTTTAACACCTGCAAGAGGGGGTGTTGGTGCACTGGGCTCACTGTAATCTGCAGCTGCACCTGGGCTATCCAGAAGTTTGGTTGTGTAGAAAGATGCCACCGTATTGCTGTCATAGCTCTTTCTTGCCGTAGGCCATTTACCTTTCAACACCGTTTGACAAATACTGTCAAGTCGATTAATCATAACTCGATCCTACAAAAAAGAGAAAACATTTTTGTAAGACTAATGCTTACCAATACTGTACACATTACATTTATGTATTAGCTTCTCATTCTAAAAAGTAGAGAATGACAACATTTGTAATCACTGGACTTGGACTTAAAAGACTTCTGAGTTCCTGGATTTGTGCCGATTCCCTGTACAAGTCTCTGAATCACAGAATTGTAGGGGTTGGAAGGGACCTCTGTGGGTCATCTAGTCCAACCCTCCTGCCGAAGCAGGGTCACCTATAGCAGGCTGCACAGTACCTTGTCCAGGCGGGTCTTGAATATCTCCAGAGAAGGAGACTCCACAACCTCCCTGGGCAGCTCAGTCAAGCTCTTTCTTTACTGCACATTCACAGTTCCAAATGAAGGCCTGTACAAAAGCAAATGATGAACGTTTTTGAGAAGCTGGCCCTCAGATTAGTTAGCAAGCTCTGTACAGAATAAAGGAGGATTGATCTGCAAAATTCAACTCTATGTCCATGTGCAAGTCTTCCCTAGAGTCCAGCAAAACCCCAGTTCTGGACCAGGCAGTTGCTGTTTCTCCCCATCAAAAGAGGCATCAGTCCCATCCTTTTAATTACAAACTGAGTCTGGAACCCAAGTTTAAGGATTCTCAGATCTAGTGTTTTGATTTGGGCATAACTGTAGCTCTGAGGAAAAACAACAGCATTTTTCCCTTAGCAAAACTATTTGAGATCTGTTTCAAAGAGAGGAAAGAAAGCAATTATGTTAGTTAATGTCTAATGACTTCTGCAGGATACAGGGACTGCTAAAGTAATTGTGTTTTGTTTTATTTTATTGCAGAGGCAAAGTAGGAGTAATGTGAGAAAGAAGGGTCTCCAAATATCCATCTTTAGCAAACCTGTTCAGTGCATGCAAGGACTGCACCAGATTGCACTGAGGAGAGTGTAATGTGTGAATCGACTGAGATCATTCCATGGTGTTTGGGCCTCATTTGCAGTATTAGATCCACTTTAGAAGTATACCACATTTCATTCTGACAGGGAAAAATGACCCGGAGAGGAACAAAACATTGTGGAACGGTGGTTTCACTAAGGCTTGTATGTTGTCTACCACAGAACTCCCTGGCCAAACACTTTATGTACACCCAAACACACAGTACACCTTACCCTCTTCAGTGCAGGTATCTGCAGGATTGCTCTGCAAGTAGGGGAAAAACTACCAGTGAATAGAACAGCTAAAGGACTGAGACACAGAAGGTAGAAGCCATGAGCTGCCCGAGACCATTTAAGTGAGGCAGAACCACCTAAATTCTTGGGGACCATCCAGCTATAGGCTGGGGATTCCAGCATTACCCTACTATCAGCACCAAGCTGCCCTGTTCAAAATCCCTTCCCATGGTGCAGACAGTCAACTAAGAGTAAAACTGAAGAGAAACACGAAAGTGCCCTGCAGATGCGGTTCGCAGTGTTCAAAGGGAAGTTTGTTATTCTCATTAGACAAGAAGGACACTGAGAGAATGAAGGGATCTGCTGTTGTTTAATACTGGTGCTTCACAGCAAATTTCTCATTGCCAGCAGGTTCAGTTATAGACCAGGCTGGCAGCTAAAAAAGTGTCAAAAAATTTACGTGTAAAAATAATCTGGCAAGTAGACTAAGTTGTGACAAGAGATAAATATTTTCCTTGGTCTTTCTGCCTTCTTCTACCATGGAAGGGGCTAAGTTGTGTATGAGAAACATTTTCTGTTCACGTCACACCTGATAGCACATGCTGCCAGTTGCTCTCTTGTACTGATATAATGGAATATGAGCCCCTTGCAGATGATAATGAACTCAAATGCAATACTAAAACCTTCTCAAAGAATAGGGGATCATTAAGATCTCCAGTCTGAAGATGAGACAGCTGAGAAAAACAAAGGTGAAGTCATTTATCCACAAGAACATAAGGAGACTGCAGCTGAAACAGGAACGGAGTTCATATTTCATGAGTGCCAGGCCCATTGTTACCCCAACGCCCTCCTTCCTCCCTCCAAACAGGAATACAGTAAAGCTATTGTGCCTAATTCAGCAGTCTAGAAAATTTTTCAGTGAACAGTTTTGCCACAAGCCATGAGAATTATCAGAACAGGAGAAAATTCTCAGTGGCCCTGTAAATTTCTGCAGAGATCACAAGTTTGACACTTGAGTTCAAAACACTTCCAGAGAACAAGCTCACAGGTAGCAGTGCACTGAGCATTTCCACAAGGCACAAGAAATTAATCTCTATTCATCTCCTAGAGTACAGAATGAGGAATCAGAAATCACCTCAGAGTATTTGAAAAAGGGACCATATTTGAAAAGGAGTAGTGAAGTTTTATGCAAGTTGCACTAGACGCAAAGCCACTCCAATAACAATACACTCTTCACTGCTTTTACTTTATTGGAATCTCAGAGAATTTAGCAATAATCAAATGATTTAAAAATTATCAGTGAGCAAAATTTCCAAACCATTTTAATTACAAAACACTCATTTGTAATATGTCTAGGAGACTTGACAAAAATGGGACCTAAAAGCAGCATTACTGTGGATCCCATAATTATGAAATTGTAGCATCCATCAAAATATAAAATAAGATGCAGAGCAGGAGAGAGAGACGCTTGCATAGATCCATTCACAGCGTAGTCCAAAGCATGAGAGAAGAATGCCAGCACTTGTCAAGTTAGATATAACAGACATGAGAAACTGGCCACAGATAAAAACAGAAGTGGACAACTGAATTAATATTAACATGGAAAAAGTGTCCAGTGCCTTTTACCTTGCTGCTACTTACGATGGTATAAGAACAGGAGGAAAGGTTACACTGGGAAACTGGCACGGCTCTGAGAGCCGGCTATGAGAACATTTGGTTTAGACCAGGATGAAGACCAAGCGAGCTGGAGTGTGCCTTCAGATCTGTGCAACCTCCAGCGCACAGCGGATCCAGGGCGAAACTGTAGATGGAGAAGGACACTTCCCATACCCTTTGAGGGGCTCAGGCCTCACACCCTAGAACATCCACTGCAGGCATAAATAAAGGTGCCAAATGCAATGAAGATTGTTGGCTGCCTTCTGATTTAGTGAAGTATTCCAGGAATCTTGCTTGTACAGTTTCCTCTGTTCTTTAGTAAGCTTCTTTTTGCTAATGATTTAACCTTTAGATGACAGTAAAAAGCTTCATAAACCCACATTATGCAGGCAGCCAGAGTCTTTCTCCACCCACCAAATGTTAGAGACTGATACAGTCAAGGTTCCCTGTCTGTCACGAGACAGCAATCTTACTAATGGCAATTGCTAACAAACCTCCTGAAATCGGTAAAGCACACAGCCTCCAACTCCACAGCTTCTGCCTGTCCAGAGCTCTTATATGCAGACAGCTTACATCTTTAGGCTTGCAATAAAAACCTGGAAACCAGGTGCCTGGCATTGATGCTCCATTAGAGGAGTGTAAATCAGAGTAAATGAAATCAAGGGTCAGCTGCACATGCAGCAACACTGCTTCCTCCCTACCCTACCTAACAAAGTCAGTCACCACCTGTGAAGTATTAAACATGCACACGTTTATCAGGTGGTTCTAGAAAAGAACAGGAGGAAGACAGAAGAATTGGTATCTGGATTTTCTGTGATTTATGTGGATGTCTTTCAAACTCCCCCCTCCCCATTTTTAGGTTTTCACAGGCCTAATACCTGATGACCCAGCCTGTTTTCTAGCTTAACATGCCAGATGACAGGATGTCAGTTTTGCCTTAGTCACCTTTTGAAAGTCATGTTACACCTCTGCTTCCCATACTGCATTGATTGCTTATAACCTAGCATTTGGCACAGAGGCCGATATCTGCAGCAGGATGCTTTCCTGACTGAAGCAAGGATTTTATCCATAATGTGGGCAGGATTAAAAACAGGTCTTGTAAGGTACAGCAGGAACTCTTTGCTCGTATGAAGATACTCAGCACTGAACAAAGAAATTAAAATAAAAGATAATATATGGGGTTTGGTGGTTGTTTTTTAAAATCAGTGTATCCATATGTGAACTATAAAACGTGTTAAGGGAGTGCAAATAGAATCCAGAGACATAGATGCTAATCCATACACAGTACTGGATACACAGTGAAGTCTTCTGCATTTCTAGATGTGAAATTTAGGTATTAAATGGCAGATGTCAGTCAAGAAATGACATGTCTGCAAGTTCATTTCAGGTAAAGAATTTTGCCAAACTGCTCTCGCAGGAAGGCAGCAAGCAGTACTATGTGCTTGGCCTCTGAATTCAAAGTGATAAGACAGTTAAATGAGTTCCTTCAGCTCTATGAAATGGCTCAAATGAATTGTTTCAGCTTGCTTCTAATGCATGATAAGATGCATGCAGTTAGGAGTGAATTAAACGAGAAAAATGCAAAGGACCGATCATGTTTACAATGCTGTGTGAAGAACAGCAAGAGAAGAGATTATCTAAGCACCAGAATCATCTGAGACCTACATTTTAGAAGAGAGATTTTTTTTTTCCCCTCTTATTAACAGAAAACCCAAACAATGTGATTTGTCAAATGGTACAAATCAGCTACATAATTCTTCTCAGGTGGCCTCTTGGCCATTAAAAATGGAGAGCTGAAACCTAAGACCTTGTTGGAAAAGAACTTTCTTATCACTAGTACAGTATATCCCAAATACTGATGTTTAACCTGCTCCGGAAAGCTAAAGTGATATTTTTATCCCCATAAGCACGATAGGGCACACACACCAAAAAACACTCTGCTTGGCCCAGACCGCCCAGTAAATCATTTATCACAGCTGGTGAAACCAAAGTCCTGCATCTCCAAGTCCTGTGCTTCTTTGCAAGGGAGTTTGATTGCTTTCCGTGCATTACTGAAATAAGGGAAAAAGAAAAAAAAAAAGGGGGGGGGGGGGGGGGG
>Ga0181612_150331_pt1 | contig 12727 bp, 6 predicted proteins | sample HoacroProtozoa21_FD_119630 | JGI IMG/M metagenome (GOLD analysis project Ga0181612, IMG submission 119630) | Hoatzin crop microbial communities from Cojedes, Venezuel. Combined Assembly of Gp0051906, Gp0051904, Gp0051908 | reverse complement strand
TCTCTACAGACTTTACCTCCTCTCTCCGTTGCAGTAAGTGCTGAGAACCACAAGATGCAGTACAAGATACTCTGCAGACATAGCTATTTAGCCGACACCAGCTCGGTGACTACAGAACTTCCACTTTTCCACCAAGTGTACATATCTTCTGTGGGTTTAGTCTCAATCTTTTCCTGCTCTAAATTTAGATTATGCCAAACCCCTTATTTGTAGATCACTAGCCACATGTCCCCCTTCCCATATCATAATAGCCACCTGCAATTTTACAGACAGCATATGGAGGGAGACAGAGGTGTATTTGTGTGAGTCTCATCCATTTGGCATGATCGGTCCTAGTTGTTCCAGTGCAGATGTTACCACATATGGCCACTATCCTCATCATGTTCATCAAACAAGCAAGATCAACTTGTTCTTAACTTCAAGCTTTAGAGTACTTATAGACTGACAGACCTAACCCTAATTTTCCCACTTGTTCATTTCCTTCTCTGTTCAGCTAGACAAACGAACACTGCAGCCTGAGTCAGAAGCATAAAGACTGTTCATTAGGAAATGAGTAGTCATCTGATGTGTGAGAAATGCAGACAGTTCTGATGGATTTCTTTTTTTTATGCATTATTATCTCAAAAAAGAAATCTTCCAGCTGTCCTACAATTACATAAGGTTGCACTTACTCAATATTTAGATAGGTGATCTTTAAGGAAAACATGGTGTATCAATGATTCAATAGAGGGTCTCCTTTCCTCTCAGAGTTAATGGTGAGCAATACCCAGTTCTGCAGTTGGCTGGAGGCTGGTTTTAGTAAGGTGACAGTGAGACAGTCCAGCTGTTCTGTCTATTTGTATTGTTTGGACTTCTGATGCTAAACTACTGGGCACAAAAGAAATAATTTTTATAAAGCTGTTTGAAATTTCCTTTAATTTAGCAGATTTCAAAATTGTCCCTCTTTTTACAAACACCCTTGCAGCACTCATACTAAGAGGGCTTTTCTGCTGCATTTGTAAAACCAAAACCATTTTCAAAACCACTTTTTGAACTTTAATGAGAAAGCAATTTATTTTCAAAATAAAAGAGCAGTCACATGCAATTTCTAAGATGTTGCCAAAACTAGACAAAAAAAGCCCTCACAACACAGAACATATCAATCAGCCATCTGAATGCTGCAGAAACGTTCTGGTGAAAGTCTGCTTAGTATAATTACACTCTGTGCAAACTTCCCCACTGGCTCAACCAGAAATTGGATGCTGCTTGTTCTGTCTTAGCTGAGAGATGTCTGGTAGCATGGACAACATCTTTAACTGGATGACTACATCGCTGGTGCTACTTTTTTCATGGCAAAATACACAGAACACCTACTATGCCTTTCATGAATGCATGACATTCCCATGACAGCTGGTAGCCATTGCTTACATCATAAAATATTAGGATATATGTATTCTTGCTTCTTTTCCCAGATGCAAAGAATGAAAAGAGAGTCAGCTCAGGGAGAGAAGAGAAGCTACAAATCTATTTGATCCCTTCACATCTGGGGAAACAACCCTCTGGGAACTCCATAAACCCAAATAAATTAATGGAACATCTCCCAAGAGGATTCACCAGGCCTGAAGTCAAAAACTCCATCTCTATCATAAATGTTCACAGACGTATTCTCACAGCATTTAAACAGAACAGAAAATACCTGCTTTTTCCTCTTTATCAGGGAGAGACTGTGATAAAAGGCTAGATTTGAATGGGATGAAGACTGCTAAAACGGCCATTGGTACAAATTATGCTTTACAAAAAGCCTGCAGCTATGAAATTTCCCCTGATCTGCAACTTTTGATTCCTAATTTCCTCGAAAATTTGATCCTAGGTGTCTAGTGCTCTGAACGCTATCTGCTATCTACAGCCCTTTTCCATTTTAGCTGTCGGAACTGCAGGACCACCTTGGCTGAGACAGTAGTGCCAAGTTGCTCCTTTGCATGCATTGCTCACTACTTGCCCCTAAGTACAACATGGATGATCCGGGGCAAATCAGCAGCCCACTACAGGCTTGTAGAATTACCACTGAGGATGTGACTTGCCTGCAGAACATTTGCTACTGGAGATCAGGCACAAAAAGTAAAGAAACCAGCATGACCTTGGCAACTCTTGTTGGATTTGCAGGATTGCCAGCAAAAAAGAGGGCAAGAAGGAAGCACAATGAAAAACATAAATCAGTAAAACATTTTTTGCTTGTGAGCAGAGCACATTTTTGGTTGTGTGACTGAAAGGCAATAAACAGAGAACCAAAGACAGTAAGCATAAAGGCGTTTTCACAGAGCCTCTTCTCAGATTAAACTTAATCTCCTGTTAGCTTGTCATTACTTTGATTCTGTGACTGTTGCTATTGGTGTATCATAGCCTGAGATGTAACGCTGCCAACATGACTACATCACCACTCCTAAACAAGCGGCATTTTTAGGAGTGCACCACTGTTACTGGCTGGAAGCAATCCAGAAAATGCCTCCAATCTGAAAGATGCCAGTATGTGAGCAGGCATTAGGAAAGGGAAACTGTACCATAACCACACAAGGAAAACCATGGTAGAGCTTGGTAGTGTTTCAACGGCACTCAAAAAACCCAAGTTTAAGTCTCAGCTTTTCAAGAGGCTGGTTGCATGAGATGGGGTGGGGAGGCTGTCCAGGCCTTTTCGTCCTTTCCCTATGTTCACCACAGACATCAGCGGTAGAAGAAGGGGACACCATCGGCTTGCTGTTCTGCTGTCAGACCTCAGGGGCTTAAGACTCTCTAAGGACACCCATGGATAAAGCACATGCATTTTCCTCACAAACATCTGCAAATCAGCACTATCAATCTGCTTCGAACAAGCAACAAATGACTTGATGAGGCCAGCACAGTAACCATTTAGAGTACCTGCTGCCAAGCTAGCTACTCACTATCTGGCTATAAATCTTGACCTGACATATGCACGTGCTATGTTATCGGGCTTTCTACCCTTTATTTTGTAATCCCAGAATGATTACAACTAAGGAATACTATCTCATCAAAATGCCTATCAGCACACTACCTTGTAAACACTCGTAATAAGTATGGCTAATAAAACACAGTTTATTAGCCAACCTTGTACAGTATTTTTACAGCCTTTTCCACTCATCATTGAGAAAAATAATTCCTTCACAGCTGTGCTGGAGCTGACATTGCTGCCAGCCTCCCTTGGTCTCACCTATAACAAGGTGAGTAATTAAAGTCCTTACAGGAGCAGAAGGGGTTTTTATTGCCTGCCACAATCTCATCCTCTGCTCTTCTGACTGAGTCAGAGAGGAACTGCCACAAGCATTGTTTCCAAAACAGATCAGAAACGAAACTTGCTTTTGTTGTGTTAAATGATGGAAAAATTAGAAATCTCAGCTGCTTAACAGTCCTTATTTTCTGTCCCAGGATGCCAAGAAAAAATCTGGTAGCCCCTCACAAGTTTGGTGGATCAAAATCCCTGGTCAGGAGTGTGGAAGAGCTGCCTGTGAATCACTGCAGCTAAAATGGTACCAAGCAAACAGCTGGAATTAAGTGGGTGAGGGGAAGCCTTCACTCCATAAAGTTCTCAGGAATCAATTAGTCTGGAGTGATGGTAGATAAGTGATGATTTGTTTGAGGTTTAGGGGAACCATAAACACTTTGCTTTAATTTATACCATGGTCTTGCTTGTTCTCAGACACCAACCGGGCAAATGAACCACAAAATAGGAACACTGTAAAAAGCTTAAACCATTGATTCAAAGGTGAACATTTTACTTAGTGCAAAAACTATGCATAGTCTTCTGTAGCACAAGATGCTAGTTTGTAGCAAAGCCTTTTTTTTTTCCAAAGGTACTTGGTGAAGTCAATTATCATGATATATGGAGTTACTTTCCATGAGAGAAACATAAAACCAAATGCTTGGCAGTAAACATAAACCTCCCAAGTTTTCCTCCTTCTTCTGTCCTTTTATCTCTTTTTATTACCACATTCAGAAGTATAAATTAGTAATTTATTGAAAAATGAAAAGTAATATTTACTGAAGTGGCACTATTTGCTACCCGTTTTACTGTGAAGAGAGTCTGGATTTAGGAGCTTCTTTCTTAATGTTTTTTAACTCATACATAAACAAAAATGATCTCCTGAGAAGATGACTTAAATATTTTCCGTCTCTTCTTGTTTACTTTAAAAAAAAGAAACACTGAAATAAACCCATGGAAAGGAATAAGTTTTCTTTGTATGAATGCTTTTCCCCACTAGGTCCCGCTGTGACATGCCAGCACTGCAGCCTGGAGGAACCACAGATAGCAAGATGTGTCCAAGGCACCTGGGAACCAGCCAGCAAAAAGCCTCAGCAGCTTCAGTCTGAGATCTTTATCCAGAGCAACAAAAATGCCCGTGACCCCAGGTACTAATTTAGACTATAGACCTGCTTAAGGCAACAAAGTCATCAAAGGGATTACCCCTCATCAGCACCCAAGCCACCAAGTTACGCTTACTACCAGGTGTACATCCCCAGGAACAGCAGACCACTCCTTCAGCTAATGCTAGCAGTCATTTGCCCAGAGCAAGGCTTGCAGGGAAGGTGAATCACTATTAGTGGCAAAACTGATGTACATGGTGGAAAAAAAATCCTCATGTTCTAAGGCAACCCGGGGGCTTAGGGTGCATGTGAGAAAGCCACGGAGCAGCAGTTCAAATCAGACAGAGCAGACAAGCTGGTTGTCCGTCTTCCCCCAGGTGTTTCCATTCAGAGGAGTAACACAAATCACAGCATCCTAGAGGAACTCAAGGTTGTAATCCCCTCCAGCTGGGCTCAAAGTGATATGTGATGCTGCTAATTATAAAGTACTGTAAATACGTATTATACCATCCAACCTTTTAAGGTTACCTGCAGACCATAACCTCCTGGTCTTCCTGAGGGTCTTCCTTATCCAAGCACCCGTAGACAGATTAGCTGCTGAACTGAGCAATTGAGGGCATTTGTTGCTGTCATTAATGCATTTTAATGAAACCCGTTTTATTAATATTTTCACATACGTAAAGTATTTCAGCTGGAGTGGAAACTGTCCACATAAATTCTCTGTTACTACACTACTTACACTCTAATTCTCCCATTTCTACAGAGTAAATCACTCCTACATTCTGCTATGTCCTGGAGCTGAATAGACAGTGATAACTTTCCACAGGACAGATGATTAAATTAAATCTATTCAATCCCAGAAGTTACCACAGTCCAGAGCAAGCAAGTCTTTGTCTGCTAAACTCTCAAGGTTTATAACAAAGGGCCTAATACTCTATATAATTTGTATAATGACAAGTGTATGAAAATTGTATAGGATTTTTCCATAAGAGCAGCATCCTGCATTGAAAGAAAACATCTTATTATAATTGCATCCTCTGAAGCACTCTAACCCTCCAAAAATACAGCCTGTGAGTGAAGTCACACTGTATTAAGCACCGTAGTATTCTATTTTATACAGTTCTTATGCAACACCATTCACCAGATGCCTTACACAGTGTCCCCTTAAGATTCAGGCATCCTTCAAGTCATCCTCTCACCAGTGGAGAACAACACAAGTGGAACTGGGGGTAGATTTGAATTAGGTTTTCTGCATAAGTGGATTTTATACATCTGCCTATTGCTACAGGTTAATATCAGAGATGGAAGGCCAAACACCTCCACTGTGCATGGCAAGTAAAGGTTGCAGGATTTGTGTGTCAGAGAGTGACTCCCAAAAAAATCAGGAGGAGATGAGCCCTGCTCTTCAGGTGAGGCCCAGGAGCAATGCTGCTGAGTGCAGACCTTAGTCTGCAGCTTTTGAAAGATGTTATGATGGCTTAGAGACATCTGGACACAAGGCTTGAGAGCTTGTCCTGGTCAGATAGTACCTGAGAGAACTAACATCGGATAAAAGCAAATTCCTTTTCCAAACACCATCTGATGCAAACAGTTACTATGTGGGAAGGGAAAACAAACTCAAACCCTGAGCAGTGAAAGGAAGGTCACGTAACAGGTGAAGATCGGGGCTTACACCTTGATCCTTTCCTGCTGGCTAGAAAGGCCCTTGGAGAAGGCTGTTGTTAAAGGGGGTACGACACTGCAAGTGCAATGGCCAGGGTGTTTTGCTTGGGCAAATTCCAGCTGGCAAGGGATGTGTATGGACAGAGAATGAGATGTGGCTGGTCTCCAGCAAGACATACTCTGGATCTTCAGGAGGTCTGCAGGACTTGGAAGTCCCGACCATTGACCAAATCAAGCTTAATAAAAGTAACAGTTCTAATGATTGGAAGGTCAGACTCAAGCCCAGCACATTGGTGAGAAAAAGAGTCTTAAATCAGTGTAACAGTAACTAAGGACAACTATCATTATTTATTGTAATACATGAGTAAATCCACAATATAACCTCCCCTCTACACAGGATTGATTTTTAGGTAGCACCAGAAAACCATTTAAAAAAGAACTCATATACGGCACTTATAATGCACGAGTTTAAAAATGTAACCAACGTGGAAGCGGCTTTCTCCATCCTCTGAAAAACGTAACATTTCTGTTTAAACACTGGGAGAAGCCATTCTCTTTCACTAATCTTGATCTGTTGAAGAAGATACATAGAATCAAAACCTGTCACTTTTTCGTAATTCCTTAGAGTGAACAGCCTTTGCGATGGATTTTCTGCGACACGGAATGGAACAGAAAGCGATTGTAGTAAAGAAAAAATACTGCAGAAAAGCCACTCCCAATTTAAAGCAGATAATGAGCACCAGAGCCAGTGTGAAAGCAATTAATTCGAATCACTTATGAGACAATAAAATTTAATTATGGGTTCTTTGAAAACTAAAAACCCAGCAATTATTGATAATAGGCTTTTCTTGATGGCAGATAGTGAACAGAATTTGTTGAGGCTGTTTCTCCTGCAGTTAATTTAAAAAAAAAAATCAGCTTTTGGTTAATGATGCCTAGGCTTATACTGATATATGAAACAGTGCTATTGCGCTAAGTTTAGATCTCACAGGACAGAAATGCAATCTTTGAGGAAATTCTTGGATATGCTTTTATATAATTGGCATTCTCCTCTGCTGAGGTCTCAGATCTTTATTATCTGTTCAGAGGTACTTTCATCTCAGAACAGCTGGATGTCTCCAGCTTCATTTCAGGCACATTCATGCTAGTAAGAACAGAAATTTTGAGTGGTTGTTTTGTCATGCACTCATTTAGGTGCTGTACAAGAGCTCTAGTTGAGGAGTAACAGTGGTGGTAACCCAGACCATAGCACAGCCAGATGACTCCTGCTCTGTGTTGATGTGACTGTTACCCGTATTCACGCTCTCCCTACACCAGATGCTGCTGCAGTTCCAAACAGAAAATTAACTACTTCACCCCAGCCTACAGCATATCTCACCCAGCCTAAGCTGCATGAGGAGAGCAGGAGGATGGAAAAGGTCCATCATTTAAATTCTGGTATTTCTCATTTTGACATTCCACTCATCTGTTTCTCTCCCAGCTAGGTACCGAGTATGGCTTCTCTTGCACTTGAAATAGCTTCCAGCCCTTTCAAAGTAAAACAACCTCAGAAGCTATCATATCTACCAGAAATGACTTAAAAGCATTTACTAACAAATGTAAGCTAACAACTCTGGAATTTGCCCAGTGACTCAAATGTCAACCTTTCTTCCCCTGTACTCTCTGTCTGTGCCCTGCAGGGCCTGTGCCTAAGTTCTCTTAGCAGTCTGTTATTTCTCTGTCTGGTTTGCACAGTGTTCAGATAGTGCATGGCACTACTATACTATGTGGTACTGATGTCCATGATAACACGGGCATATACCTCCTCCTCACCACCATTACAGGACTTACCTGTGCCAAGCTCTAACAGCCACGTTTTGCTGTCTGTATGAAAAGTGCATAGGAGAGATTCCCCATGAGACACTATTGCTGAGGCACCATGTGCTTGAGTACCCACATAGTATCTCTGACTGAGATAAAAATGAGACCTTCATTTTAGGATCAACAGCTAAGGCTAAGCTGCAAAACAGATAAATACTGATAGCTTTATAGCTGTTGGAAGAGATTTCAATGCTTATTTTAGGATATACTAAGAACTCAGACCCTCTGGTAGTAAGAACACACTATTTATTTGCATTCAGCTGGCCACATGAATGCATTAAAAATTTGACTAAAGGCTCAGATTTGACCCTCAGCACAGGTCACATTTTGACTGCTTCACCTCCACCTTTCTGTCTCCCATGAATCATGAAAGGCAGCAAACACTTCATCCCATGCCCCATGATGATTTGTCAGAACATAACCCACTTTTCTAAGAGTTGTTCCAAGTGCTTCTGTCATAAGGGGATGGATTGTAACGCCTCTCAAAGACGGTGAATAGCAGAGGGCCATTTTAAGCTATAATGAGGTCTCATTACTACCAGAAATCTTGAAGAACAAGACCTTGGCAGCATTTAGTAATTCTCAGGAAGTCCGAAAAAAGAACAAGCTTGTCTAGAGCTGGAAGAGCAAATGTTTTTCCTGAAAACGCACCTGATTCTCTATGATTAATATCTTGGGCAATCATTTACACCAGAGGCTAAAAGCAGTGCAAAATCAGCACAGCAACATCGTGCTGGCTTTGCACTAGTGTAAGCAACTCTGTAGAGACTGACAAAAACCCATATTCATAGAGCTTAAGAAACGGCTTGCTACAGGAGTAAAAATATGTCCTTTAACAGCAAGAAACCTTCCCTGTGAGAATGAATTGTGCCAGAAATACAAACTCTTGGCACTCCTTGCAGCTCCCTGCAAAACAGCTGCACTTGCTACTTTCGAATACTGTCTTAGACAATCCAAAGCATTCATCCAAGATTAGGGAAATCCCGAAGCACTAGCATTACTCCCTAGAAATTTTTCATCTTTTCCACAAAGTACTTTATTATAAAGCTTGAACATAATTTGCAACAAATGCTTTTGTCTCTCAGTTTTATCTTCACAAACTTCCTTGAATTAAGAGAGTTTATGTCAACTGGTATTATGAGCCTGCAGAACTCAATATATTTTAATTATGAGGATGAGTGAGACTTTAGCCTACCTAGTTAATGACAAAATATCATGTTCTCCGTTTAATTAGGACACGTTAAAAGGTTCATGTTTAAATTTTCTTTAAGGGTGAAACAAATGTTACAGCGTAACAAGGTTATTCCCTATAAACTACATCATGCAGTGTTAGATTTTGAGATGCAGAAGGAAGAAAAACAGAGGCATTGGGTACTATTTGGCAGCTGACTGTTCTACCATAGCAGATTTCAACATCCTGCAGATGGCTATAGCAGTAGCATTCATATGCTTCATATGCCATGTCAGTACCTCCTGTCCTTGCAGAGATGACAACAGCACTAATTATGTCTGCTGAAAGCTTCCCAAGGTCCAGGGCTGCTGTGACTATGATTTGGTGTTATAAACACTACAAACAGCAGGAGCCAAAGGTGCTCTCTGCTTTTACCACCTCATTGTGGTTGTTGCATGAGCCCACCCTCCTGCTAGTGGTTGTTCGCATCTGACTGGGATACAGGCAGCAGGCGTGCATTGAGCCACTGGTATTGCACACAACTGCAGTTGGGGATTTTAGTATAGTGCTAACTTCCAATCCTTTCCCTACTTTTATGGTTCACTTTATTGTAAAGACATTGAGGTCCTAAGCTCCCAGCCAAACTCCTAGATGCCTCTGATGCATGCACAGAGAACCAAAGCAAAAGTAGGCTTTTAAACCTTGAGAGTGCAAAATATACTTGGTACGTGGGGGAAGGAAAAAAAGATGCCATACAGCCTGGTGGCAACTTCCAGTCCAGGAAAACCCAGCAACCTGCAAGCCAAGCAAGACTTATTTCTCTGCTCACTGCCAAGAGCTCTTTCAGATCATGGAGTCTTTCCTACCTGGCTACTTCATAGGACTTTCAGAAACCTGTTTTTGACTGTTTAAAATGGCCTCAGAGCAAATAAGTTCCTCAAAAATTTTCACTATTTTTTTTTCCACTTATATAAAGCAGATGCTTTCATCTCATTATGTTTTAAGACCTCTACCAGGAAAGCAGAAAGTGGTAGCAATAAGGTGTCTTCACTCTTACATTCTTTTCTTCTTGCTTTCAACATTCCAAACTATCACTGCTTTGCTACCAACCTCTGCAGGGGCTGCCTAAGCAATCTCCAAGTGATTTAAATGGTGCTAACTGCAGAAGAGTAAATCCAGGAAGGTAACCAACTGGATAAAGAGCTTTCAGTAGTGCTTCCTGGGAAATCGAGCCTCCAGAGCTTCCCAGCATTTGCACAGTTGGAGAACAGTGGTTCCAGAAAGTGGCTCACCAGACTGACTACTGAGAAAAAACCCCTCTCTGTTACAAAAAATAGGTCCCTTCATATTTCATCATGGCTCTTGCCACATTTTCTTGTGCTTATCTCAAAAGTTGTGCTTTGTATTGTCTCTTATACCTTAACGTGTCTCTATCAACCTTCTTTTAAGACTGTAAGAAAGAATTAAATTATTTGACTGTTCATAGATCAGCAAATTTCTTGTTCTGAACAGCATCCTCTTTCATCTGTCATTGTCACTCTCCGGAAGATTAATAAGAAAAAGACATTTATGAGGCAGAATCTGCTGAAAGCAGAGATGAGCTTGGTACAAAAGATAGTAATTGTAACTTTTTTCAGATCTGCATTGATCTCAACATCTGTAGATCCTTAAAAATAATTTCCTATAGCGTCCATACCTTCATTACGCAAAGAAGAAAAGCATATCAAGAAACAAGTTCAGCCAGCATTCAGTGTTTGCGCAAGGTAAGCTGGGGGATGATTTTCTGGCTCCTTCTGACCATGATAGGAGTTAAAGATTCACCTTGCATCTGTCAGAGCAAAATGAACTTTTTTCTTCAACAGTGGAAGGAGAGAACACACTGAAATGAGATGGAGGAAAAGACCATTCAGGGGATGGTGTATACATAGAGGAGTCTGGTTAAGTGTGGAAGGCATTAGTGTCACCTGTTTCTGAGGAGTGGAGAAGGGACCAGTGTTTTGCACCAGCAGCAAAACATTAACACTACTGCATAATTACAGAGTACTCAGCATATATTCAGCCCTGGTGTATTTTTCTACTAAATTCCACTCTAATTATATGAGAGTCTGTGGACTTCAATAAGTTGTGGTTTAAGTACCTGCAGCCGCTGCAATAAGTAACAACAGGATTGTATACACAGATACACATACACACACAGTGTTAGCTAACTGTCAGGAGCATTGTTCAAGAAAGTTGAATTAAAAACAGTAAAGGTTTTCCCATTTTCCTAAACTGGTAGCCTCTTCTTTAAAGTTCCCATCTCTTTGATGTTTCTTAGCCCGCTGCTCTGTCATCTGGTTCCTCACTTACATTTCACATGTCCCTCCAGGAGGATCAGGGTTTCTCCTTTCTCTTGTGTACATGCAGCTGTAGAGAAAGAGCATTCGCTTTGTCCTGCTGCTCTTTTCCCACCACCTCCTCTCCTCTGAGGCATACAGCAGATCCACATTAAATGATGCATTCACTGTCAAATGTAACAATGATGGTTTCCTAGCAGACTAGTGTTCATCAATTCTTTAAAAAAAGATGACTTAAAAAAAAAAGGGCAGAATCTAGGCCACACAGAATTTAAGAATGAGCAGCTGTCAAAATCCGGGGCATTATTTCATTTCCAGCTCAAGAGAGAAGTGACAAAATAGAACAGGAAGAACAAAGGAACAGAGAAGTTTTAAGATGTTGCTTTGTTCACTACTAGAGGTAAAAGCAGGGTGGGAGAATGTGAGATGACACCAGTTGTTAATGGAATTTTTGCCACTGAAGAAAAAATGTGCAGGATGCATTTAGAGTGCTGCTTCATTAACTGCCATTAGTAATCCATTTCACAACTGAATGAGTGAACACTGGATAGCTTCAGGCTCTTCTGAAGTTTTGGTTGTGTTTTTGTTTTTTAAATAACATCTCTACTTTAAAAGTGCAAAGCTCTCCCTATGCACAGCAGGCAGGGTTGTGTTCATCACAAAAGTCAGTACTGAAGAAATGCCCATCACAAGAGCACTTGGGATGTCAAGCAGATCAGAAATAAAGTCCACACCTAGTTCAAAATTTGGACTTGGCACTTAGCACCAATTGTTCAGAGAGTCCCATAGTATACAAAGGCATCACAGCCTCTTCCCACTCCTTTGCACTTTTCAATAACAGCTCTCATCAGATTTTATATCCTTCCTGAAAATTTTTGGCACTAATTCTAAAACCCCCAGACTATCTGTCTGCCCTTATTCTCCCTCTACACTCGTAGCTTCTTGTGATCCAAGGGAACTTGACAGCACATGCAAGAAGCAGCCTAGGTTTTCTCATCTCCTCAACACAGCCCACGGTGCACTAGCTTCAGTGCTGATAGCTTCAGAAAAAGCACTGCTGGGTGGTACCCAGCTCCACCACATCTCTAGCACTAGCTTGCGTTGGTATTTCTTTGCAGGGCCTGCAGATATTAGGGGATACATAAGAGGTAGGTAACTAAAAGCTAGCAGTGCCCTGGGTCCGGCATCTCTGACAGACTGAGTGTGGCTAGAGGAAAATACTCCACTTCAGCTTACTCTGGCAAGTGTCCTGGGTTTGGCCAGGACAGGGTTAATTTTCACCAGACTCCAGGAAGGGGCACAGCCGGGGGGTGGGGGCTGACCCCACCTGGCCAAACAGAGCCCG
>Ga0181612_141898_pt1 | contig 12727 bp, 9 predicted proteins | sample HoacroProtozoa21_FD_119630 | JGI IMG/M metagenome (GOLD analysis project Ga0181612, IMG submission 119630) | Hoatzin crop microbial communities from Cojedes, Venezuel. Combined Assembly of Gp0051906, Gp0051904, Gp0051908 | reverse complement strand
GTGTGGACGAGCATTTTGTGGTTTATGGCTTGGTAGTTGTAGGAGATGGGTATTCACAGGGCTCCTCTAGGCAGACACGTCCACAGCGTGACTGCTGGGGGTTGCTGGGGACTGACCTGACTGATCACTTCCTCCAGCCTCCCCCACAAAGGGTTACTTTCTCATCAGAACCTCACAGAAAATTTATTTTAATAGTGCCTTGCAGAGCTGGACTTTCAAATTTCAGAGAGTCCAAACTGCTGCCCCCACTCTTGGAGCTACTGTTTTAAAACTAAGCATGCTATGTTTTTCTTAATTGTAGGTGGAATTTAATCCTAGCCCCTGTTGCATCGTTTTTGCTCCTGTTCCAGAGGAGAGACTGGTTTACACACAACTCATGATGGGTTTTTTGCATGTAAACAATTTTTTGCGTTAGTTTGAAAGGCTGTCTTACCACGTGCATTCTCTTGCTAGGTGCTTTCATATGCACCTTTTTTCTTTTCCTGGTAATGAAGTGTCTCCAGCTGGTAGCAACTTCCAGGCTGTCCCTCTGCCTAAGTGAGCTATCCTGAGTGTAAGCCTAGAGTTAAACAGAAACAGCTCTGTTCTTCCCACTCCTGTGATCTTACACCAGTTCACCAGTTATTATTTCCTCTTGTCAAATGAAGCAATAGCAAAGCTTTGAAATGATGTTGCAGCTTTTCAAAAGAACAATTTCCCTCTCCTTCTCTCGCCTCCTTCTGCTTTTCCCTGTATGTTTGATAACACATCAGCTTCCTCTAGAAATGATCCCCAGTAGAGCACTTCAGCTATTTCAGCCGGGGTTTTGCTGAAGGTATTTTTTAAAAACTAGCTTCTACAGCAGAGTTTGGTTATAATGAAGAACAGTAAAAAAAAAAAAAAATCCTTCTGCCTTGGAGAGCCAGCCTTGTACACACTAACGCACATGGTGAACTCTGTGCCTGGAATATCCCCACTGGATTCAGTCAGCAGTATTGTTTGCACACACAGAGTTAAGCACCTGTGTAAGTGCTTTCCAGGTGATGGTTTTAAATCTCACTAGAAGCTAAAAAGATATGCATTATAGTGTAGGAGAAACTGAACCAAGGCAACTTACTTTCATTGTCTTTTTTTTTTTAATATTGTCTGTGTTACTAAAGTGGCTGTTATTTAGCAACACGTATAATGAAGAGAACAGTGATGATCTTCCAAAGAATTTCTTCACCCTTCTCCAATACTTGTCATCACTTTCATCTAGGCAGGATATTCAGGAAACTTGCAGTCTGGGAAATTTCAGAGTGGTGCTGAGTGAACATCTGATCTGACAGAAGACACCAAGGGCTACAGTATTAAATCCTAGCACAGTTTTTCAGATTAATAAGTGACATAACAAAAACCTCTCCAGAGTTATTTTCTTACTGTTACTGCAGAATCGAATTTGGGCTTAGTTTGCTCCAATGTTTCTCTTTGATGTAATTGCCTAGGAAATCTCAGAACAATAGTCTTTTGAGTTGACAGGATTTTAAATGATTATGTGTTTGAAAATAAGGACCAGATAAGGACAGTATCAGGGGTCAGCTTAGTGGCCAGCCTGCAGTGCAGAGATCTTGGGTGAGGTGCTGTCATTGATACCTTTGGCTCAGAGGAGAAGTTATTCTGCATGCAGCTGTTTGCAGCATGCCAGTGGAGCAGGAGCAGCCTGTCTTGGTGGCCCAAATCTTCACATAAATCAGTGGAAATCCTGGCATGGACAGCATATGTTCAATGAAGTTTGCAATTGTACAGCGTTTCTGTACAGATCTTCATGGCGAACAGTGACTTAGGCTGCAGCAGGTTATTCACAATATCACAAGGTTTTCCTGTGTCCATTGCGAAACCAGTGCACCATGCCAGCTGAAAAAAAAGTATGCTTGGAAAGCTGGAAGGATTTTTGTTCACAGTAACACACAATGTCAATGAATATTGCAATGGGAAGTCTGTAAGCATGGACCTTCCTGGGTGCTGAATGAAACAGAGAAGAAATGACTCTTCTCGGAGCTTTTGTTTCAGGCTCTGAGCATGTTTTGATATTTATCATCATTTTCAGTTGCTGTTTTTTGACAATGTGTGTGTAAACGAAGGACTTACTTAGAAAATATCTTTTTCAAGGGTAGACTGAAAAGGAGTGGAAGACTTTATGAAGCAAAAGTTAACAGCTTCCAAAGTATAACAATATAAGCAGGTTAATAAACACTGAGTAGTAGGTCATAGAATTCCTTTCAGATTTATATAAGAAAACAATACATTATATAAAATCATAGAAGAGATGACCTTTCTTCCGCTAAAATCCTCGGCAACTTCTCTTTAATGGCAACATAGTACTTGGAAATACTATTTCCTAAATAGACAATGTCAAACTGCTTAACTTAGGGAAATGTGCTTTGGTAACAAGTTTCAGAACTTGTTTTTCTCCCTTCCCTTTCTCTGCGACAGTTGCAATGCCTTCAATGAGTTAGCCCAGCCTTGATTGTGATGGCGAAGGAGGCAATCCAACTCAAGAGGGACCATGTTCACAGTGCATATGAGAATATTACTCCTTGTTTCAGTGACAGACGCTACAAGGCACGGCCAAAGGTGCAGCAGTTCATTTCAGAGCAGGAACCAGGCAGCCTGATTGCTGATATTGGTGAGTAGGGTTGTCTGTCACATTGCTAATGACAGTCTGTATGTCCTCTCTTTCTATCGAGCAATATTGTGAATCGTAGTAAAAATCAAAAATGGCCAAACTGACTATCGAATTTGCCTCCTGCTTTGCTCCACCATTCATAGGTACATGAAGACAATTTGACTTTTCCCAGTATCCGGTAGGTCAACTAAACTGAAGCACTAAACTGAAGATAAATCTATTAAGATGTTGTTAGTGAATGTTCATGTTGTGTATTGGTACGATAATTCTGGAATATGAACTCTTTTTTAGCTCTTACAACATGTATTGTGTGTGACAAATTTAAAGCAAGTCCTGAGTGCCTTGGGGAACAACGTGTGACAGTTTTTAATTCCCCAAAGGTTTGAGAATGTCTAAATGGTAAGGGGGAAGCCTCTGTACTGGCTTCAGCAACTGCACCAGAAGTGGACACATGCTAGTTGTCCAAATGAGATCTGCGCATTAACTCATCATTTCTACATGTTTAGTTTAGACTTCTAAATAGCTTTTTGGACCTGTAATCCTTTCCAGCAACACATATGTGTAGTCTCCCCACTATAGCATGGGAACATTTGTGAAAGAGAAGAATTACTGAGGGTTGGGCTAATCACACTAACTTTTTGGGTGTCATGCAAACTTCACCATATACTTTTCCTCAGTCACTTTATCACAGTCTAAATGCTGGGAACTATATTCCTACCAGACCTTGGCAGATTTTACAGTGTTTTCAATGTGAACAAATAAAACACATACAAAGAAGCAGTACATTTAATTTTTACCAGTGTTACAGACTTTGAACTTTGTTAATGCTGTAATTTAAGCTGAGGCCTGGCTCCTGGGCCTTGGTGTCCATGGCCAGAGATGAGTTTCACATGAAACACAATTGCCAACAGTGGTGCCAGGGCCCTGGAGAGGAGTCTACTGGTAGGGCTCTCCTCTGTCCCTCCATCCCTGGGAGCAGCCTCTGGTGTCGGATTAGAGGAAATGATTTTAGTAGCTGTCGTTTGGCTTATAGAGGAGGTCTGCCTTCCAAAAACGAAAACCAGAAAAAGTGCTGGAGTTCTCTTCCAAGTCAGAGCTCTAGAGTAGTCCTCTTTCTGCTCTTTCTCCTTGGATAAGAGTCTAATATTAGGCAAGTGCTGGTACCATTTCACAGCACCTCTTCTCAGCTGGTGCTGAAGTCAGTCACAGGAAGGACTGAGAGTGCTCCAGCTTATCTCTGGATATCTTTTCGTCGTTCCTGGGAGATGGGGTCAGTAGTTAATATCAGACAGGCAGTTAGGAGCAGACTTCTATCTGCAGCTCAGTGATGATTCATCTCCCATTCAAAAGGCATAACAGATTGATGAGGCCGGGAGGCTTCTTACCAAACATAGGGATGCACACAGGCTTTCAGAATAAGTTCTATGCGATGGCTATAATCTAAATATAGGGGCTTAAATATTTTGAAGGCTCAAAAATAACTGTATTTTTTTTTAAATGAATTAGAATATCTGGGCTCTGACCCAAGTTTAATGTTTGATGTAAGCATAGCCATAAACAGGATGTGAACTAAGGTCTGCACAAGGTATGGGGTATTATGTTAGCCCAATGCATTTACTTTAAAATGCACTTTGTGTTAAGATCCAAATATTTCTGCAAAAAAATTATCAAAATTTTAGATAAGATCCATTTTACTGCTGACATGAAAATCATTCCCATCTAAAGATGTCTGCCTTTATTTCAACACAAGAAGTATTTCAATTTGGGAAGATATAAATTTCCGTGTCGCAGTCTCCATTATGAAAAGGAAACTGCATGGAGATACCAGAAAAAGAAATGCCACAGTTGTCATGGTGACAGCAATTAGCAGCAGTTAAAACAGCAAACAATGGATTTAATGGTTTGGTCTAATAGTGACTTAATTACTTAGCAGTCTAGTTTGTCTGTCAGCGTTTCAATACACAGGAATAATTCAGTGCTGTGCTCCCACTACATGATGCTTTCACTTAGCATTTTGAGTCTATTACAAACAGAATTGCAGTAGCATCATTACCATAAATATTTTTGATTCTGTATGTGGTGGGAAGGCCAAGGTAAATGCTGTCTAGCAATCCCATTTGAACACCTCCTGTCACGCAGCAGAGAGTCTGCTAGACAGAAAGGAGCGATCTGTGCTCATTGTACTGTGATGGTAAAAAATAACCTGAATTCCACTGCAAATGTATCATCTCCTTTAAAATGGGTGGAGAATTTCAAGCTATTAGGCCAGTCAAGGGCGTACATCATGGCTTATGTCAGAAATACATTTTCTTTTGTACAGACACCAAATGTCCGCCTTTCTTTCTCCTCCTCATTATTTCTTCAGGCTGCGGAAACGGCAAATAACTTCACATCAGTTCTGAAGTCTATAAACTGGGTTGTGACTACTGTTTCCCATTGGTGGAATCAGCACGAAATGAAGACCATAAAGTAATGGTATGCCATAGCTTGCGTCTGCCTAATAGAAGTGAGTGCTTTGATGCTGTCCTGTCTGTTGCTGGTAAGTTCTCTGTACTGCCAGTGACTCTAGGTCAGACCTCGAAAGGGTCTAAAGCATTTAGTCTCTTCCAGGTTTGTTTTTTGTTCAGTGACCAACAGAATATTTTGGGCTTGTAGATCAGGTAAATCTATACTAATGCAAGAAATGCATATTACTGCAAACTCAGTGAAAAACTGCAAAAGAGGTTAGTCACACAAGTGTGAGCTGTTTTATTCTGGTCCAAGCAGAACTGAAGTACAACGTGCAAAACAGGAAAGGAAAGCCTTTATTTTGCCTTATTACATGGTAGAAATTTGAAATGTTTGGTCTGGCCAGAGGAAAATACAACAAAACTTGCTTAGGAACACTGAGCATATTCGAAGCTCAGTATTAAATCCTTCAGCGCCTTTCCAAATACTGGTTTTTATTCCCATGCTCCATGGTTTGTTGGCCAACGCTGTCGTTCTTGTGCTGGTAAGGATGACCACGACACTGATTTGGCTGGAAAGTAACCAGTAAAAAGAAAGGTTGCTTTTAGTGAAATCAATTACCCATGGCTTCACTGCAGAGACCTGTTTCAGCAAAAGCAGGGGATACTGCAGAGAAAGAACCGGGAGCCGAGGACAAAGCAAGCAGAAGTGCTTGTTTCAGTGGCACTGCTGCCTTAAAATGTTCAGCAAATAACCTCAGATTTAATTTCTTGTAAGATTTTGCCTTTTTGTTTAGTTGCCCTTTTCAATGGAAAGCAATGGAGGAGCTACCTGTCTTTGCCACTTTTGAAGCAGACATTGAATGGTAGCTTTAGCCTTTATTTTTTTCTCTTTTAAATTTTGAGTCTTGTTTTGGGAGTCTTGAAATTACTCAGCTGCCTTTTAAAAGTTAGTTATTAAGCTTATACTGATTAAAAGTTGGACAATACTATAAATAAAAAAAAAATTATAATACTCAGCAAACTTGATTTTCCTTTTCTTAACCAAAGGAGTGTGAAGTTCTCTAAGTCTTTTTAATCGAAGTGAAAAGTTAATACCTCACATCTCTTGAAGTTAGTGAGTAGCCTTACACAGCCTCTTCTCCACATCTTGGGTGACCTTTCTTTAAACCCTGAAGGACTTTACTTTTCAAGTCCAGGTCCATGTCATACAACTTGACCTTTGATGGAAATATTGAGATTACATTATTGTCACTAGTACACCATTGTACAGGGCTGTGAACCACGCTCAGCTACACCATCTGAAAATCTTTCAGTCATGATATAAGGAACATGACCAATAGCTAACAGTCCTTATTAGTGGGTTTTCCATCCTTTGCCCAGATGGGGTAACAACCATTGTATGCCCAAAGGTGATGTGGCATCTCTAGAAATCCAGGGTAAGGAAGTGAAGGACAAGCCAGATTTGTTGAAAAAGTTATTTAGCAATGTGCAGAAGTTGTCTGGCTCAATAGAGTCTGTGCCCCAGCAGTACTTGTGAACAGTCTACAGACAAATAGAGTAGCTGGGCTGAGGTTGCTGCTGGAAATGCAGAACTACAGCCCTTTCCATCCACAGCAAGCCGAAATCCCTGTTTGCATGGCTGCTGTGTGAGAGCTAGAATGGGTGAGGAATGCAGAAGGACACTTGGGTGACAGGTAGAACTGCGTGGTTATGGACTGTGGCCCTTTCAGCGCTACAATATGGCTGCAAATTACAAAGTTATTTCTGTGGCGGCTTTTACCATCACAAATCATGCATGAATCACAGTAATGATAGTGTTTCTTTATTATTGCTGAAAAATATTGTTCAGGTGCATTATAAAGCTTCAAATAATATGTTGAATTATTATATGTACTAATACATAGTAAAATACTAGAGTTTGGGTAAGCATGTGTTCTCTTAATCTTCAGGAGATTGTCAAAGGAGGCAAGAAATTTCTGTAGGTGTTCTAAAGCCAGGTCTGTAGTAGGAAGTATTGGCAGAAGAGGAGCGTCAAGCCTAACGTGGTGATTTTTCCTTGTACTCAACGTGTATCGTATATGCTTATATAATGAAGGATTTTTGCCAGTTGCGTGGAGTAACCTGTACCGACAAGAAACAAATCTAGACATGATGTATCAGCAAAAGTTTAGAATGTTCTGCTTTCAAATGCTTAACTTGCTGTTCAAGGAGACAAATTTGCCCTGTGAGTATGCAATACGTTCCACAACGTTTTCACTGTCTTAAGAAAGAGATCATACTCACTTTCCTAGTGTATTCATAGCATAATTTTATCTGAGATTTAATATCGCCAAACAACAGAAATCATCCCCTTTGCTGTATACTGATGGCTTTGTTATTGTTAGCAGGATGCAGCCATTCCTGTGTTATTGAAATAAGTAGGATTTCTGCCACTTGCAGTAATGGAAAGAGGACTGGCACTCATGTTTCCACTTTGGCTAAGGAATTGTTCCGAATCATATGCAGGACGGATTTTTTAACAGGGCTTTACCTCTGTCAAGGTGGCTTTCTTCTTTATATAGATAGATCATGTTCTGTTTTAATAAAATCTTGTATATGCTGAGCTCTTGGACTCTGAGATGGGCAAGGGATAAGAAGAAGCTTTTTGTATTAATTTAGATAAGCAGTTTCTTTCCTCCAAATGCAAAGGAGAAGACATCACTTTTTCCTCTCCTATTAGGTGTCAGATACTCAACTCAGTAAAGCTATTTTATGTTACTGCAATACCTGATGAGACTCTTCATCTCAGTGGGAGAAAAGGATTCCTGGAGTGAAGAGCAACAAACGGCTTTCCTTGGTGCTAATACCAGCACATGAAAATTAACTTTGCTTTAATCTGTGATCTTTTAGTCATGTGGTAATTTAGCAGAGAAAGTGAGGGGAACCTAAGAGACGTAAACCTGTGTAGTCCTCTAATTTACACTGTCTGAGAAGAAGGTCTGTGTAATTGCAAATAGCATAATTCTTAAAGTTTACAAGGTAGATGAGTCTCCTGGAGAAAAAAAGAAGTCTAAATAAAAGGTCCAGCAGAGTTTCCTTACTATATGAGGTTCTGTCTTTATGGTAAAATTCAATGAGATGCTGAGCAAGAAGAAACCCAGTGTGAGTATCAGAACATATCAGTGTACTACATTGCACTATTGAGCCAATTAATATGGGCACAACATTGCAATGCCATCCTGACAGCTTCTTTACTCCGTAAAGAAAGCTCGTATTTCTGTGCACCATTGGTTATTTCTGTATAACACTGAATTTTGTCAGATAGGTATGTCACCACTACCTGCTAGTTCCTCTGAATTCTGGTTTTCCCAAAGATTCATCAGGATTACATTTTAACAGTTTCTTAACTTTTTCCAACAAAAAGTCACTGTGGTCAGAAAATTACATTCCCTTAACGAAACAATATTAAAGGCACAACAAGCAGCCTATCCCAGTGGAAAGCAGAGTATGATGAGGTCTGGTATGACAGCATCAGGAACTCTTCAATGCCATAGAAATCAAAAAGAAATCATTAAAAACCATGACTATCAGTAATTATAAGGGATGGTGTGAAGAACCAAAGTCAGGATGACAGCATAACATGAATTAGAACTAGGATAAGGTTTTATAAATGCACAAAAAGCAAGAGCAAATCAGAAAAAAAAAGAAAAGTAAATAACAGATGACAGGGGAAGGTGCATTTTTCTTTGGTCTTTACAAAAAGTTAATAGTAGTCATCAATAAATTAGTAGAGTTTTAACCAGGGATCAGAAGTTTAGACTACAAAAAGGAAATAAAGTCTTGAAGAATATTTAGATAAATTAGGTTACACAAACAGTTAGGAAATCATGAAATTAATCTACTAATTAAACTACTGTGAACTAGCAGATAATCTTCAAGATTTCCAGCAAGTGAAGAAAAGCAAACACAATATTTGTTTCCAAAACAGAGAGAAAGGACATCAAGAGGAAGCCAGTCTCACTTAGATTTACGCAAGGAAACTAGAATAAACAATTTAAATAACGTAATTTAAATAGAATAAATTATTTAAGCCTACAGAATACTAATGTGATGGGAAACAGCCAACATGTACTTGTCAGGAGCAAGCCAATCTGCTTTCTGTCTTTGACAGGGTAATCATCCCAATAGACAGGGTAGCAAGAGAAGACATGATATATATTGACTCTTGTGCCATTGTTGCAATTAAAATAAGTAAATAGAGCTAAGAATATGGAAAAAAATAATTCTCAGAATGGATCAGTGGTTCACTGTCCAACCAGGACACATTGCAAAGGGATGCTCTTGGGACCCACCCTACATCTGTTTCTATGCAAAATTTTAATTAATAACTTTGATGGCAGGCCAGAGAGCATATTGAACAATTTGTGAATGGCTCCTATGGAGGAAGAGTTGGAATTATTTTGGAAGATGGGATTTGATATCCGAATGATGGAGAGTTGTCTGAAATGAACAAAAAGAGATACAGAAACCATCGAGAAGGGCATAGAATGCTTGGGAAGGAAACATTCAATGAACAAAGCGAGAAATAATGGCCAGGAAAGGTGGGCCACAGGCCAGTTACATGTGAGCAGATCGTGCTGTTACAAAGTCCAGCAAATACCTGTCACGGGTATGGTGACAGAGCAGTTTCATGGAAGGCAGAAGAATGAATCACCTTCCTGCGCTTGGTACTTTTGAGATCCTATGTGGAATATCATATCTGCTTTTGGGGACCGTGCCTTACACAGTTTGTAATCAATATGGAGACTTTTTAAATCACTGATGTTTAGAAAATCTGAATTACTAGAGGAAGCTGAAGGAATTGGATTTGCTTAGTCAAGAAAGGAAACGAGTGAAAGATCAAAGGAAACATAATAGTCTTCAAATACATAAATGATTTTTACAGAAAGCTGTTCTTTATTTGACATGGGAAGAAAAAAAAATCATCTTACCCTGCAGCAAAGGTTATTTACCTCAGATATTCAAAAGCTTTTAAGAACAGGTTATACTATTTTGGGCCACATTTGGGCAAAATGTTTAATTCTGCCTTGGAGCTGGAAAACTAACAACCTCTGTTTTTTGCATCTATTTCATTTAAAGGCCGTCTGGCCTTTTGGAGAAAAATCCATCGACTCTCCGATAACCATTTGTTGTCTAATGTTAATACAACCCCTCTCACAGTGGCAAACCCTCCTTCCTGGTGAAGTCAGAGGTGCAAAATACTAACAAAGTCTGCATACCACAAGAGGTCTCAGAGACAGAGCAGAAATGCCACCCAGAGTGGGATTTTCTGGGATTTCCAAGGTGACCCACAGAGTACCTCTGCTTCTTCTGAGACATCTGCAAGTCCTGATTTCAGCTTTGGTCTCACCACTGTTAGTGTTTTATTTAAAGCGAGTAACACAGTTATTTCAAAGCTAGTAATTGCAAATTCTTAGAGATGGGGAAAAGCTCCGTGGGACAGTCCAAGACTGTGGTTGACACCCGCAGGCTTTATCCATCGTTCACACGGTTGCTCTCACTGGGCTCGTCAGCGTTGTCCATCGGTGCAATTCTCACAAACAGTGAGGAGTCTGGTTTCTATCTCACTTAATTAAATCAATAGCTTTGTGTTCATTGTATTGATATTTTCATGCAAGTTATAATTCATTTATCAAAAATGTCCAAAGTTTCTTTCCAGTGGATGGTACATAGCTAACTCAGAGTGGGGGCAGGTCAGTAAACTTGACTCTCTCTTTTTTTTTCTCAGAAAAATATGCATCACAACAGAACGAGCTTCGCACCTTACGGTCCACTCTATTGCTCCAGTTTACTGGAGTGCGGAACTGGTGCAAACTCCAAATACACCCCTATATTTAGTTTAATTTTCACAGGAGCAGCCAGCAGCCTGCTCAGCATTTTTAAATGTAATCATTTATTTTAGACCACAATCAACTATCTGTGGTCATATCACTGTCATCGTGCTGACATTATATCTGTTTTAAATCTCACCTACATGTTCTTAGCCACCTTACCTGGCTGCAAGGTCTCGGCCAGCTGTTGGGTGTCACTGAAAGAGGTGACAGCTTCTCACTGGCTGCACAACTAGCTCATGTATGGCTGTTGTCCTCCGCTCTCTCAGGGTGCAGAGCAACGCAGCTGTGGCTGTGGAAGGAGGGATGGCTGAGCAGCTTCCACATGATGGCTTTGGCAGATCCGTGCTGTCACCTGACAGCAGACTCCCAAGCATGGGGATTTCACTCTGTACTACCAAAAGATTATTCTCCTGCTGAGTAAGACATTGAGATTCAGAATGGATCCAGAATGGTGTTCAGGCACCTGAGCTGGGTGCACGTTTAAGCCTGCTTCACTAAATAAAGATCCCTAGTAACGAGGTCTCTTCTGGGGCTGGTGTCTGACAGAGAATTGCAGAGATTTTGATTTTTTCCTCTTTGCAGTGCAGTCAAGTCCTCAGGGCATTCACCCAGAAAGTGGGAGAGCTCAGTTCCCTTCCTTCCTCAACTGGCTGGGGGTTCGAACCTGCATTTCCGATACCTGGGGACATGGCCCAGTCCTCGAACACCCGTCTGCGCTGGGTGGAGAAAACCACCACCATACCTTGGAACCTGCAGCCAAAAAGCCCAAAGGAGGTGGAAGAGGAGCCTCATCCTGTAGCCCAGTGCATAGAAGCGCACCCGGGAGGGAAGGAAAAGCAGTGGCTGCCTGCATTATTTCCTCTGTATGCAGTGACTGACCAATGTGAAGTGCATAAGCAAGACTAAACAGTGCTTGAGAGCAGCCAGAGCCGGCTCAGAGAGCCCACGGGGCGAAGCCCAGAGGTTCTGCATCCAGTGGGAGTGGGGCAGCAACTCCGGCAGAGCCCTGCTTCTCTGGGTGGCAAGAGGAGAGGAGGGGTTCAGGCTCGGAGCAGGCACCTTGAGGGTGGCACGAAGCAAAGGAGGGGAATAGCTTGATGAGACTGGCTTCACCTGACCTTATTGCTATTACCTTCTTTTGCTGGTTTAAGCTATAGGTGTCCCCACTTCTGTGGTGCTGTGACAAGCATTACAGAATTATCTTTAATATAAACACAGAAATAATCCCACTGAAACCAGTGTAGCTGCTTAAAATTAAGCATATCATTATATTTCTGAATCAAGGCTTTAATAAGTTAATTAAATTTCATAATTATAATGATTTTTATAAAGGCTGCATCCTCATTTGTTAATGCTAATTGTAAATGTGGGAAAACCAAAGAACGAACAAATTTTCCAAACTAAGTAATTAATGAGTTACATTTTAATAGGAAAAAGTTTTTAATGGAAACACTGTTTGAAGCTTACTCAGTAATTCTTTTAAATAATTCTTCAGTATATTAGTATTTTTCCTCCCCTTTTTATTTTTGATACCACCTTAATGAAGAGAATAAAATCATATTTCACTTAGAATCATGCCTTCTATATATGTTCCAATTTTTCCTATTATTTGAGCTGACAGATATAAAGTGACATCTGAAGTGTATATACAGTATATACAAAAGACTCTCCGAGATAAAGATTCTGTGATCCTTAAATACTTCCCAGATGTCTCTAAAGGGATTTAACTTCAGTAAAGAAATTTGACAGAGAAAAGCAAT
>Ga0181612_179187_pt1 | contig 12728 bp, 8 predicted proteins | sample HoacroProtozoa21_FD_119630 | JGI IMG/M metagenome (GOLD analysis project Ga0181612, IMG submission 119630) | Hoatzin crop microbial communities from Cojedes, Venezuel. Combined Assembly of Gp0051906, Gp0051904, Gp0051908 | reverse complement strand
TAGTTACAGGCCTCCAACTAGACTCAGCGCCACTGATGACAACCCTCTGAGTTCTGCCATTCAGCCAGTTCTCAATTCACCTCACTGACCACTCGTCCAGCCCACACTTCTTGAGCTTCCCTAGGAGAATGTTATGGGAGACAAAGTTGAAAGCCTTGCTGAAGTTGAGGTAGACAACATCCACGGCTCTCCCCTCATCTACCCAGCGGGTCAAGCAATCATAAAAAGCTATCAGAATGGTCAAGCATGAGACATCTCAGACTAAAACCTCTGCCCCAGTAACCCAAAGACTTTTAAAAGAAATAGGCAGATTTGAGGAGGTTTTGCACATTTAGGGCTCATGATATTATGAATGAATTAAGAAGTCATCTATAAAGACTTGACTCTCAATACAATAAAAAAGGATAATCCTAGTGAAGGCTACAGTTTATTCCCTTTTCCTCCAGTGATGTCTTTTTCTGTCAAAACCACATTGGCTTCTCAGTATATTCTGCAAATGGATACTTGCAGAAGTACACTGGTAATTGGAACAAGTGAAAAATAATTTAAAGAAATTAAGAACAAATTTTAGAGTGTTTCTGTCTGTGAAGGCTGAAATGGAAGCAACAAGTAGAACAAATAAAGAAAGGCAATAAATGAAACAGAAGCTGAACATATCAGCTACTGAGTCCATTAAAGCATGAAGGGGGGTGTACGTTATTTTAAATAATGAACGCAGACATGTCTAACCAGCATATCATTGACAGCATCATTACCAAAGAAAATCTTTAAATTTTAACCTGTTTTTTCTCCTTTTTCTAGAAGGTTCCTGCATTAGCTAGTCACTTCTACAATGACAAATAAGGACAAAGATGAAATAAACCAATACCATAGGATCCTTTCTTACAAAAAAATAGGAAAGCCAGGGACAGACAGGAGCAGAGGCTCACATTTTGATTCGTTCATTTTCCTTAGCAGGATGATGCGTCTGAATCAATACTCCTGAAAGTCTGAGTTGGATTTACAAAGATGCTCAGTTCGTTGCACGCTTTGCACTGTTTTCCCAAGCTCTAGCAGAGAACGCTGGACAACATGGCAAACAGTGCAGAGGTGTTGACATTTCTTCTGGTAGACATTGTCACTGACAGATGTATTGTTTGGCTGAAAGTAATAAGTATTTTTAGAGATGCTATCATTCATATTATGGATAATGTTAATTTATTAAACCTGAAAGAACATTTAAAATCAAACGGTTCTTCACTATCTGAGTTATATTTATATCTCTTCTTAATTTACAGTAATGGTAAACTGGTTTCTGGTTTATAATCAGCTTTTAATCCATGTGCTTGTAAAATTGGCATTGGAAAAATTTAAAAATAGCCAAAGCTATAAATAGTGCTAAGAATATTGATTTAATAATGAACGAAGTGGTATTAATAGTAGTCAAAATATAATCCTCGCTGTCCAGGGACAGTTTCAAAAGAAAAAAGGAGGCAAGCTGAAAGCAGTACATTGTGAGAAGGGAGAGTCAGCAAACTACAGGAGAATCCCTCCCCAGTCCTTTCCTGTGCAATGCTGAGCAGTTTTCACTACTACCACCATCAAGCCTCCTACCACCTACTTGGAAAAATCAGGCCACATTGCAGGGCCGCACTGCCGCTGGCTAGTGTGGGACAGTAAATTTAAAAATCACCAATGTCATCAACTGTAATGGATAATTCGTCCACAGGTCTGCCTACAGGTTCTTGCTCCCATTTATTTGCAAATGATAGGTATCAGTTATCCTGCCCTACAAAGCAAACTTCATTATCTACAGCTATTAAAGGACTGTTCCCTGGCACTCCATGGGTTCCAAATTTCAGAAGTAAAGCCTGCTGGTTGGGTAAGTCAGGAATGTGTATTTGAAGGTCATTGTAAGATGTTGCTCTGGCAAGTAGAGGTAGAGGGACTGGACGTTCAGCACATGGTTTTGAGTGACATGCTCAGTGTAGGGCTTCCTGCAGGTGCAGGGGAAAGGATGTGGTGATCTTTGTGGTCCTTTTTGTTCTTATGTTCTCAGATGAAAGAGAAATCCATTTTCTCCCCTGTGGACTCTTAATAGGTAGTAGGAAATACTAGTAAAAAGCACTATAAGATTAACAGACTGAAAGACTCAGTATCAAGGTGCAGAATCAGGTAGAAGAATCAGAAGTAACCCACATGGCAGAAGAGTGCTTATGGGAGGGAAGACATCAATGGTGCAGAGGGACTGAGGATAAAAAAAAGAGGGTTAAAATAGTACTTTTTAAAAAAATGTGCTAGCACTCTATCCTAAAAATAGTTAAGAATAATTATATATAATTGTAACTGCCATAGTTGCTATGAGTTCTTGCATGTTTACAAAGAGACGAGTTCACAGATTCTGTATTTATTAAGATACTATCTATAGTATAGCAAGTTCGTAAATTCCTGACTTACAGCAGCTTTACAACATGTCAAAATAACCTTGCCGCATTTGCTTCTTCCACTTTGAGAATGCCACTTCACTAGAGAGATGCTCATGGTTTTTATGTGTAATCAGTGTGCTTCTACAATCCAGATCACAGTCTCAAGCACTTTCGTGGCACCCTTCATGCCAAGCTCCATAGAATTTACGTAAGGAATTTCAGTAGTGACCTCGTCATTTCAGTGGTGTTTTGTACAGCCCGAGGACAGTTCTGAAGAAGTTTGTGTCTTATTAATGGGAATTCAGACAGGGTTAAATTTACTTCCTCAACATTGAAAATATATGACTCCCAGCACTTTCTTTACCTCCAAATTTAGAATTTATTCTTCATTACATATTAAGCAAACAGAGTCCACACAAAAAAGACAAAACAAACAAAAAACCAAACAAAAATCTCCTGAAGACTTAATATGCCAAGTGGATGTTTTAGGCACAGTTTTCATGGAGCATGAGTCTCAAAGAGATACTGTGAGAAAACGCTGCTACCAGAGACAATGCACCAGGCAAGCTAATTTGGGGTGATAGACTCTCCCGCTTTCTCAAATATCTAAACTTAATCTTATTTTAACATTGATTCACTACTCACTGACTCCTGGGAAGGCTTCATGTCTTTATCGCTCTGAAAAAAACCCCAAAACCTACTTTAAATTGCTGTCCTGTGGCTGAGGACAAGTATTTTCCACCCTTTCTTCTTTCTGGCATCTTAGCAAAACTTGTCAATCTAGTCAACAGCAATATTTTTCAAAGTTATATTCACATTCTGAATGCTGACTTTAGACTTTCACCAAAACCACCTTAACAGAGCACAGGTTTTTTCCTGAAACAGGTTGAGAATAGATAAGATCTCTCAGCAGTTTGAGGTGGCTCACCTAACCTTCCAGTGTATCTATAATTCAGCATACTGCAAGATAAGATGAATTGTGACAAATAAAAATAAATAATGCATACTTTCAGGGAAAAAGAAAAGAGTATGGAACAAGAAACAGCATGCTTATGAAATAACTACACAAAGAAAAGAAAGGGGGAAGGATTGTTTACCAAATACAAGAAGATATTGAACTGTGAATTCAGAATCCTCAAAATAATGTATTCATAGCCCAGTAATTGTGATAATCCTTACTACACGTCAAAAAATTTTATATTAACAACAGTAAGAAATGTTTTACCTCGTGAAAATTTAATCCTGGCCCCTAGCTGGTGCAAAATTCAGCCTGAAATTGCTACCAAAGAATCTGAGCTAAGCTGATCCTTTTGCACTGTCCCAGCATGTTTCTGACTGCTGGTAAAAAGCCAAATGTGCTAAATTCTTACCATTAAACACCAGATTAATTCCAGATAAACACCATAAATAGATACATTATCTTAAAGAAAACCTACTGTGTGTTCAGAATTTAAACTGTTGCTAATATACAAGAAATCAAGCTGATTCATCCTTTGTGGAATTCTGACTACTCTTTTACCTGTTTTCTGTGAAAAGTCTCTATATAATGGATGTGACTTTTAAACATCAGTTGCATATTAAATCACTTCTTATTATTCAATCTTAATGCAGATGTACTCAAAAAGAAAATTAGCACCTGGTGCCTAGTCCATACAGTTTACGGTCTAACACGGATAGAAGAATAGTTCAAGGGTATCAGTCAACACTTTCAGATGTAGACATCTTTTTCACACCTAAATTTCTGAATCAAAGTAAACAAGTGGTTAAAATTTATATAAGGATCTAGCTATACTGTGTATAACAAATTGGAAAGACCTCATTTCAAGTAAGTGAGAAGGATAAAGAAAATCAAATACTTTATGCATGAGGACTGATAAACTAGGTCAGGAATCTATAAATTCAAAAAGACATAACTAAGGAAGAAATATAACAGGGAAATATATTTCAGATGAGAGGGAAAAAGCAGAAAGAGTGTGGATGTAAAAAGACAAAGGAAGCCTTAATGAAAAGAGCAGATGGCAGGACAAAAATCATCTGAAACAATACCAAAAGAAGCTGTGGAGCTCCTTGTCACAGAGGAGCCATCATGACTGCTAAAATTTTGTCTTTGTTCAAGAGGACATGTTACAAATTCGTTGAAGAAAACTGTATTGATAGTTCTTAAGAAAAAAAAAGACAATGCAAACCACTGGAACTGGAGAACAATCTGCAGTAATACCACCGCAGGTCTGTCTTGTTCTGATATAATTTTCAGTTGTGCATGGAAAGGATCTGGAAAATGTGACCACTAAATGTGGATTTAATGTGAAAGGCAGAAAAGTCAATGCTAGGTGTGATATGACCCAAGCAGAACATTTTGTGTGGATTTGAATTCCATGCCCTACACTGAGGATTTTTCTCTATTACACACTAGATGATTAAAAAGAATCCCATTTTAGCAAGGTAAAATACCGATGTGCATTGCAGAATAGGTTCTAGACTGTATCCATAGACAATGGTTAGAGAAATAACTATTCTTTATATCGCTTTGTGGAGACATGTATTTATGCTTATGGACCCATTTTATCCGAATGAAGACTGAACTGAGGAAGAATCTGCCAGTGACCAGCTCCTTCAATTTTGTGTCCCAGCTATGTGTTAGTTGTTAGATCTGCGCAATGAAGTGCAACCGGCTGTTCCTTCCCTCTGGCCACTGTGAATTATTAATTGCTGTTTATCTCTGCATTTGTCACTCCTTGGAGGATTTCATTAAAGAAAATGACACAATGAGAACGAATACTTGAGATACCACATCCTCCACTTCCAGGCCTGTTATTCAGACACATCTGTTCACACAATAACGTAATTTGAAAGGCATTAAGCTTTGTATCAGAACAGCTTTACAGCTATGAATCTCTATGAAAACGACAATTCACAGGTGTGACAGAGAATTGATTAAGCCATAAAGAATGTACACTGTAGGGGCAATTTTTGAAAGAGCATGAAACAAAATGAATGATTGGATATTTCAAAAGAGTTCAACACCTCACATCCTTTGATAATCCATTTGCATCTAAGGGACAATTTAGATATTTAGTTTTAAAAATCCACTTTTCTTTAGTTCTGAAAGCTGAGCTCCTGGAAAAATTTGGCTCAGTTTGGAAACTCAGGCCCATTGAATGCAGATCTCTCTTCACATTGCAAGAACTTGATTTAGAATTTCAAAAGGAATAGTCTTTCGGCACAAGTTATTTTCCAGTGTTGAATTCGTGTTTATTTGTACCTTCCTAAGAAGATTAACATGATGTAATGACATGGAGTGCAGAAATAATGAAATGCTGTGTACTTGCCAAGCCATTAAAGAAAAATCTGTTGCTGTCTAAGAAATAAATATAATTTCCTGTAAAGTTTTTCCACATGTAACAGCAAAATAAAATAAGCTGATTCCAGCTTCATAAAATATTTTCTTATTACAAGAATAACAATAAACTGGAGCAGTTCATCTCTGATTTACACTTGACTGATGATACATTTTGAATGTACAAGACACTAATTTCATTGTCATATATAAAAAAGAAAATGCCAGTTGCTACATTCAGCAGGAAAACATTCCTCAAGAAAAATTGTTAGAAATGCAATCAGAAGAACTCTTATTCACTTTCCTGAGAAGCTAAGAACAATTATGTAAGATATAGGTTTCATAATTTGCTTTGGATTCCCCTGGCCCAGCAATACAGTTGCTTCACTGCAATCCTGAGGCTTTTAAAACAGCCACATAACTCTCAGTGCTGAAATAATCCATGCTCTATGGTAGCTTCATGACATCAAATTTTGGGTAGTTCAGCAAGAACTTGCCTCTTCAAGAATCCTAGGAGGTAGTTGCTAATTGAATCTTGCTTGCTGCCTGGTAGTTTAAAGACAGACTTGCATCTGACCCTTTCTTAGACATGCTTATCTTAGCTCCAGCTTGGGCTAAGAAGAAATAATTGACATAGATGGTATCCATGTCCCATCTGTGTCCCTGCTGTAAGAGAACTGCATCTGCCAACATCTCTACCTCACCTTCCTCAAACTTCTTTTTTTTCCATCTTATGGAATTTAGACCAAGTTAGAAAACATACAATGAACACAGATCAGGAGAATCATCTTATCTTTCCACTCAGCACCTCTAGAATAGCTTCAGGGATCCAGGACAGCCTGGTTAAGCTTTTGCTAGCAGCATTCATCAGCATGCATAGCCCATGTTTGGGAGTGCAGGTTAGTGGGCAGCCATATGATACCACCACACTGGGACACAACCACCATTGCTTTGCCTCCCACACCCAGTGAACTCCTCTCCCTTCCTGCAATACTATTCTTCGACAGACACCAATTCAAACACCTCCAGAAAACCAGCTCCTGCTTTTGAAATGAAAAGCAGAGCCAAAATTCCCAGTCTCCTTAGAAAGCTTTCCTCTTTATTCGTGTTTATTTTGTAAAGAAAATGTGGAATCACAGAAACATTAAGGCTGGCAAAGAGCTCCAGAAATCTGGTTCATCTCCTTCTCACAACTGAGCTAACTTCAAACTTTCAGCAGTGTAGGGCAGTCCTAACTGCCCCACTCTTTGCTGGATACCCTGGCAGTGCCTCTGGTGTCACTAAGGATTTAAAAATACAAAGCACAGACCTGGGAGAAATATTCTTAGTCAGTACAACCAGTTCCCCACCACTGCAGAAAACAACCACATAAACAGCTTCAAAAGTGCCTCAGGCTCCATCTGGAATTCAGTTTGGCTTCTGCTTCCAGTATTTCTGCTGGAAAGTCACACCAGAGTCACACCATTATAACCTTCTTTGAATATTCATCATTAATGCAATCATAGACCACATCTACCCATTAGTACCTACATTGTCTTCAGCTTTTCCGTCACACAACTGCCATTTACTGCTTGTGCAGGTTGCCTGTCTCTCCTTAACGTGTTTATAGAAGACAATAGTATCCTCGCTCAGTCTTTACATAGTCATTATGGCAGGACAGATCAGTCAGGGCATTGAGTCATAAAATAGATTTGCACTACCCTTACAAGTAAGATTGACTTAAATACCAACGAAACGCCTCTATCTGAAGAAGAACGGTCTAAATTAACATAGCCATCCATGTACATGTGTGCTGGATGGAAGTGAGGTCAGTACAGTCACAATCCATGAGGAAAGACTTTGAGCGGAGCAGACATACAATGGTTTCATGACCTTCAGCTGTGAGAAGAGACTTGTGTTTTGCTGCAGCCGAGGCCAGCTCCAGGCAGGACTGAGAGGCTTCAGTTGTGCTGGCTGCAGAGACAGAGATGGCAGAATGTCTGCAAGAGACATGTTTGAAACTGCCTTTAAAATTAAACTGGTCCCAGAAGTCACATGAACCCTTCTGTTTTGTTTTATAGATGACTCTTTTTTCATTCACCGTCAAACCAGAGTGAATTGAACTGAAATACAACACTTTTGTAGATCGTAACACAGGTTTAATGGCATTTCCCAGTGCATTGGTTCAGTTCTGCCAAATAAAAATGCCCCTGGAGTGTGAAGATAGAGGAATATCTATAACAAGGTCCGTCTGAAACAACTCCTGGGGAGAGGGCACTCAGCATTTTAAAATATATATAGAGGACCCAGCTTTATGAGAAATTCTGACACAGTTCAAACCAGGGGGCTGATCAAAGGTACGAACGTTCACCACTCAAGCACAGAGGAAATCTGTGGAAATACTTTGAAAAAAACAAATGACTTGTAACATGCACAGGTTAGCTGTGCAGGAGTTTTCATGGACTGAAATACATTGAAGGAACCACTTGAGAATTTCAGATGTTGAAGTATATGAAGGAAAGAAGATGAAAAAATAGGAAACCTACAAGAATTTTAATGAAGTGGTGAATGCAGTAGTGCCTTTTACTTAGTCAGTTCACAAAACTTGAAAGAAGAAATAAGAGAAGAGTATAATATGTTGACTAAGTTAAAGAACACAAAAATTGTTTAAGATCAGACACTCTGCTCTGTTACAGAGTGTTGAAACTAACTAGACTGTAAAAAAGGCCTTTATTTTGATCCAGATTTCCCTCAGGCCATTCAGTTGACCAAATTGACCTCTGAAGTGACCCATACATGCCAGAATCAACTCTTGGGTTTGTGATCTACAGTTTCTGAACAAGAGTGCCATGGAAGGTGAGTCAATGAGTAGAGACACAAAATACCCAGTATTAAGAGACACAAAGTACCCAACATTAGTCACGCACTTTAGAGGAAGCCCACCAGGGGTTTGAAGTCCTTTTAGCTGTTGTTGGCTCTGAGAATCAGAGATTATAAATGTCTTCCCTACATGTTTCCAATTCTACTATAAGGTTAATACAGTAAGCTGTGGTCTAGATTCTCCATTAAATATGCTGATGGGGGATTGACTACTTGCCTCTGTGTGTGCGTGAAAGAAATAAGCTGAACTAGGCTGTAACTAATGAATAAAATAATCAATCATAGCCAGGAAAGGACGACATTACCACAGAAAGAACCATCATGGGAAGGGCAGGAGATGTTTTTCATGTTTAATTTGATCTCAGCACTACCTTGAAAATTAATAATGCTTTTTTTATCACTTGTGTAATGCTTTTTTTATCAGCAGAGTGAAGGCAACACCCAAATGGAAACAAATTTTGTGTTTCTAGTTTTTTCAATGTAAATCAAGAGGAACAAATTCGTTTTCAGTATTCTTATTTACTGAGCTGCTCAGTGAAACACAGAACTTGAGTGTTTCATTCTCCAAGGCACAGAACTGCATCCTGTTGGCTGGATTTGGCTGAAGCAATTTCAGAACAACTAATGGTGCTTATATGACTTCAGCAACAATTGTTATAGCACTGAAACACTCTATAAAGTCAAAGACTATGCCTATCTTCAAAAAGAAGAGCAGTGAAGAAAATATTCATTAGCTAACTACTTCTCAGCAAGGAAACAAGGAGCATATAACACAGAGTCATTAACTATAATCTTTTTTGACTTTACCAGAAAAGATTTCTTTGTATAACAGGATCATCAGTCTTTGTGGATGGCAAGACAAAGTAGGTATTGCATATCTAGGTTTTGGTAAGTCTATTAACTTGGCCTTAGGACAGACTCCCGGTGCTCTAAATGAAAATGTTAAAAAAGAGTTTGGCTACTCATTTCCAGAGAGTAATTCATTGGATTCACTGACAAAACAGAAAGACTTGTCAAGCAGGGTTTTCCAGACATCTGTACAGTATTTCAGTTTATAATCTGAAAGAGGGATGGTCAGTATACCTATTAAAAGTGAAGATAATACAAAGCCAGACATTAATGTGCATAGCCTGTAGGATGGGATAACAGCTTAATAATGATCCTGACAAGTTGGAGGAATGGTCCAAAACTGCGATGAAATTCAGCATGTGTGAAATTCAGCAAGTGCAAGGTTCTAAACATAAAGGGTAATCAAGTGGACAGGATGGGGAACAATAGATTGTGTTGTTATTTTGCAGAAATGTCATTCAGAAACAGAGTGCAGAAGGAGAGGAAGTCCAGAAAGAAGCAATGAGACTGATGGAAGTGTGAAAAATATTGGTTCTGGTTGGATGCAAGGAACAGTTGAATGAATCAAAGTTGTTGAAAGACTGACGGGGGACTGTAAACCATCTGAGTTCAAAAAGACTCTTCAAAGTCTTGAAAGACAGTTTTCAAGTCCCTTTTTGCAAAAAGGGAAGGTTATAAAGTGTTATTCATGTCTGTGGTAGATAGGACAAAGAATATTTAGATAAGACACTAGGAAAACTCTTCAATTACAAGCTATGATTTACAAGGAATTTCAATTCACTGTTTATGAAAGTCACACATTTGCTACCCTAGAGGCTGTGTTAAAGGTTAAGTAAGCCTCTGTAGAGAATGATAAAAGTATTGTTGATCCTGTCTTTGGGTAGGGAATGGATTAAATGACCTTTCAATGTGATTTTCAGCCTTGTTAAACACAGTTTAGTGTCAGTTGCGAAAATCCTGAGTGTTTGTCAGAAAATGTTTTTTCTCTTAAAGAATACTCAGCTCTTTGATGGATCAGCTGTAAATTCAGTAAAACATCATTCACTGAGATAAGAACAGCGTACAGATCTTCTCCTTCCCATATCTTGGGAGTCATTGCAAAGTTATCAAAACCAATGTGGATGTATAGCATGCCAGCTGCCTCACAGCAAACACTCCCAGGAACTGTCCTGCAAGGTAGTTTGTATGCTTCGAATTACTGTATCATAGAATCACTCAGGTTGGAAAAGACCCTTAAGATCACTGAGTCCAACCGTAAACCGTAAACTTTGAGAAGCAAGTTATCCCAAATTTCCTCATATTTTTCAAGTGTAAAAACATGCAAGTGGACAAGATCCGTAGGGCAGCTGATTCTTTTTAAGTGCACAACCTCTCTTATCTCGCAGTAATTTATTCATCTAGCCATACCCTTGTGCTCAGTGGAGATACAAGGTAATGAATTCAAGACTCACACAGACTAAATAATTAATTTTACTTGTAGTACCGTACTGAACTCTTTAACATGCACCTAGACAACTATCAGAGACGGCACAGAAATGTAGGGCAGAGGCAAGGAGCAACTCTAGCAAGACTGCGTGTGGGTCACCCCAATCGAAGGTCACAGGCCCGTTTCCACTACCTCTATGCACTACTGTTGCATGGTTATCAGAAAATTGCCCCCATACACACTCAGTCAAATGAGGTATCTTTGTTTCTCAAAAAAAGAGTAGTGACAAAATACTGTGTACATGTGAGAAAAGCAACTTTACAAGAGGACTCAGTGGTCATGGCATGAGATGTTGCCTCGTCACATCTTAGGTATATTCCTGTAAAGCCACTCTGCTAGCCCACTTTTTGTTCTTTACAATTTCTCTTCCTCCTTTGGACATTCTGCATTTCCATCTCACTTGAATATTTTCAAATATTTTATCTCACTTTGTCAAATAGAGACTTCTCCCAGCATATGTGGCTTCTCTGGTGACGTAGGGTATTGTCATACTTTTTGTTATATTTGTGTCTTGAATGTATTAAAAGGAACTTCACCTAATGACAGTGACAAATTACACATGAGATTCAAAGCCTTATCTAGTATGCTTACATGCTAGTAAGAATCACTCAGGTCTCAAAATTTTCCAAATTAAATAACACAAAACCCCTTAAAATCCATGGGATTACTTGTTGGGTAAGGCATGAGGCAGTAAGAGTATCATAAAAATACTGGAGTCATTCATGTGTTATATTGCTTTCCTACAAAGTGATCACTAGCAAATAGCTATGTATACTACCTTAAAAAAACACTTGAGAAATATAGCATTTTGTTCAAAGGCCTTTTTTGACTGCAAAGAAGAGGGTCTCAGTATGGTAAGGATTCAATATGGAACTGACATTCTGCCTAGAAAGCAGCCAGACTTTCATGTGTAGATTCTCTGTTGTGTTTTGATTTTTACTTTTTAAAAGTGTATTGTTCCGCATATAGAGTGACTATTTTTAGAACAGTTATATAATGCTAAATTTGCCCTTGATGAATTTTTCTTCAGTTGCCTGAAATACTATTGCTTCATTTTAGTTCTTCTGAAATGACAGATTCATAAATGTCCAAGGGCCTTTATACATTAACTAGTTAATATGAGATGTCACCATGATTAATGAATGAGGGTTTTTTTTTTAAAAAAATGCAGTACTTTCATTACCGGTTTTCATGACAGGAGCCTGACATGACAGTTCTAAAAGTTGCATAAGAAGAGGTAGAAGAAAACTTCAAAATTTTGTAGGATTAAGGTAAACCAGAAAAAACGAAACACATGAGGAAGAATGGCAAAATAAGGGATTACAGTGTGAGATGTGCTTGGTTTTCTTCTAAAATATTAAAGAGTCGTTTTTGATGGTAGATTAAAAAAATGCTGAAAAACAGATATGAAACTATTTGTGGACAGGTGAACTAGCAACAAGGCAAAAATCCACTTTCATCTGTAATTATCAGCCATGCTTATTTAAAGATGACTAGAGGAAACAAGAAAAGAAGTGTCCATGGAGGATGCTGTGCTGGAAGGTGCTAATGGCTGACATCAGAAAAGACCTAATATTAGAGTAAGGTAGGTAAGTCTAAGAGACTATAAGTCTAAACGCAGCACAAGCAGCCAGCCCACTTTGTAGTTAGAAGCAGATGTGTACAGACAGACAGACTGTGGAAGGCAACATGCCTGCAAAAAATGTGTAGCTAAACCAGGGCTAGTAAAAAAGACTTCAGGCGTTTCAAGCACAGGAACCAGGGCTTGTTATTACTGGAGGCAGAAAGTCGG
>Ga0181612_150981_pt1 | contig 12728 bp, 9 predicted proteins | sample HoacroProtozoa21_FD_119630 | JGI IMG/M metagenome (GOLD analysis project Ga0181612, IMG submission 119630) | Hoatzin crop microbial communities from Cojedes, Venezuel. Combined Assembly of Gp0051906, Gp0051904, Gp0051908 | reverse complement strand
TTCCCCAGATCCTCCTTCTGGCCTTTCCTGTAGATGGGTGTTACATTGGCGATCTCCAGTCATCTGGGACCTCCCCCATTAGCCAGGACTGATGATAGATGATGGAGAGTGGCTTAGCCAGCTCCTCTGCCACTTCCTTTAGCACTCTTGGGTGGATCCCATCTGGCCCTGTAGACTTGTAAGCGTCCAGGTGGCGTAGCAGGTCGTTAACTGCTTTCTCTTGGGTTATGGGAGATTTATTCTGCTCTGTGTGCCTGTCTTCCAGCACTGGGGGCTGAGTACCCTGGGAATAACCAGTCTCACTATTAAAGACTGAGGCAAAGAAGGCATTACGTACCTCAGCCTTTTCCTCATTCTTGGGTAAAGAATCCTGCAAGTGATGCATGATATCCTAATCTATCTATCTGGTGTACAACAACACAGCAAGAGTCATTCAAATCCATTTGCATGAGTGAGATTCATCAGAAGGAGAGATTCCTTGTTTTCACTGCATAAAGCTCACTGGAGAGGGTCACAACCCTGCCTCCCCCACCCACTCCATTCTACTAGCAGCATAAGAAAAGGTGATAAAGTCATATATTAAATGCCTACAGTTAATTCAAATACAGTAGACATCTAGTAGGGTATGTCTGAAGCAGGAAAAATATCCCAAAGGATACTATTCCCCTCCATTCTTGTCCAGAATTTAAATCATTTGTTCAGAGAATGAGATTATCCATTACTTTTGTCTTTTTCTCATCTTTTCATCACAGAAGATCTTTTCAGACAAGAGAGATTGTATGGGTCATTCCTCCACAGGCCACCTTCCTTTATTAATCCTTGAATTAATATCAGGCCATACAGCTAGCAGACAGTTGATTACTAGTCAGACTTTGGTGCATTTCCACAATTTCCTATAGCATTTTTTTGTGAACAGTTATGTCTTCTGTAGTGTTACTGCCGTTACCTTTTGATCATAGCCAATGGCTTTCCTTGGCTTCGTATACCACTTCCTTTCAGCTTTTTCATTTAAAATCACCTCACTTACTATCCATAGTCTTTCAAATTGCTGTCATGTCAAATGCCTCAGCTGTTTCTCTCATTTAAAGTAACTGCTTCCAGCCCATAGCATAATTCTGTCTGCTAGTGCACAAATTTCATATGTTTGCACTTTGAGAAATAAGGTTTTTATCAGTTTATAATTTCATCAGTTCCTGTGAAGCACTTCTCCTTTTATTCTCTTCTCGAAGAAAACCTCAGCAGTGGTCAAGTTTCCTCTATGCACGTAGGAGACTTACACATTCTTTGACTTCATAGATGTCACATTTCACTTGCCCTTCCTATTACTTCTTTTCAATGTCGCAGCCACTTCATCTTCTTGGCATTTATTATGAGTCAAAGTTGACCAAACCAATCTTCCAAGGTTAATTATTAATTTGATTCATCAATAATTCAAACTTTTTTTTCAGCTGTGTGATGTCATCTGTGTTAGTTAAGAACCTTAACTTTAGATCATCTCAAGTCATGCCCTCTACCTCATTTATCATTCTTACTGTCTAGTTTAGGAATATGATGAAAAGCTATAGTGATTCTATGCTTCCTTATATTATGCCAAGCTTTGACTTATTTAATTTTTCATTAATTTTTTTGCAACACTGCAGGAGTCTTCAAACACAGTCTTCATAAGTGCAATTATCTTATCTGAATGCCATGTGATTTTACAGATTTTCACAATGCTTCCAACCAAGCTGAAGCAAAAGTCAATAAAAATGATAAATTTCATTACTGGTCGCCTCACTTTCTTCATCAGTCAGCAGAGCATGCATACCCAGTTAGCGCAGCTTCAGTCTGGTTTGAAGCTGCCCTAAATGTCATCCCCTTTTATTCTTTAAAATGACTTTTATCTGCAAATTATTACTCTCACTGTGATTTTCCTGATTTGTATTTCCGTAAAATCTTTTTACCAACTTAGTTCAACTATTAATTTTAGTCAGTTCTTTCACACTTTTCCCCCCATACATACTTCCATCAAAACTGACTGCAGAGTCAAAATGCTCCCAGAATTTTCTTTAACGTCAAATTTTTCTTTAGCCACTGTATTTCCTCTCAGTTTAACCATTTTGTACAGTCTTTCTATTTTTATATTCCTGATCTCTAAGTTGTTGAGTGTTTTCTTTCCAAAACTTTTACCAGTTCCATTTTAGAAATGTCTTCGTGCCTTACAATGAAGCCTTTATACTTTCAGCTTTCCCCAGAACTCAGATTCCTTTTTGTGTCTTAATCTTTGTAAAGTTTATCCAACTACTTCTGTGTTTACATCTTCCAATAGTTTTCTCTCCTGCATTTAGTTTTGCTTCCCTGAATATTTCCTGTCCAGTCTGTAATGAGATTTCTTCATCAACATGAGTTAATGGACTGAAAAACTTCCTAAATGTCACCTTGAATGCCTTCCTCATAGAACTTTCATCAAAATCAAATTTGGCTTCAACTACAATGTTTTTTGGAATCTCAGAGTTTGGTGGGGTTTTTTTTAATCCCATTTCCCTCTGGCCTTTCATGAACACCGGCATTTTCTACTCTCCTGTTTTTAACAGCCAATGCATTTACTAGTAATAAAGTGTTCTCTCTTCCTTTTAGTCTGGGTAAGTGGTGAATTCCATAAAACCTCCAGACATCTTTACGAGAAATCCATCTGCAGCCTGTAATCAAACTGCATCTCAAGGCAAATCTGAATTTTGCCTTGGTCAAGATGAGAAAAAAGAAATGACTGAGGGGATGTAGTAATGTTACCTGGATTTTTAAAGTGGTTTTACTATTTTTGTCCAGTAGTTGAATAACTACATCTTTTCCAAAAAATAATGGTCACTTTTGAGATTTATCAACTGCCTTTGCTGACATATCTTCTCTTCTTCTGTTAAAATAAGGTCCTAACAACCCACAATGGACCATTGAAAGAATAATGAGTTACCAATTTGTAAGAATTCCTTTTGTAATATGATGATTTCATCATTGAAATAATTATGTTTTTAAAATTATTAGCCCTCACAGTCTCTATTTAAAAGTAAACTGTGTCTATTATTCTTGAATTTCTGATCAGTTTTGTTTCATATAATGGGTGGGTTGTTATCAGATGTTTGACAGAATACAATGCAAATTAAGTTTTTTGGTCTATGGAAATATCTATTAACCATACACAGTTCCTAACTTCAAAATGCATGCTTGAAAATTACAGTTGATTAGACTCTTTGTTGCGAACTGCAGAACAAAAGCTTAAAATCCTGCTTTGCTTTTCATTTATTATATCAAACAATGATTCAATTCCATCATTGTGTAGCATAAAAGGTGTGTTCATGTTTGAAGAACGCAGTGTCCATAAGGTTTAATCTGCAGTCTTATGTTCAGAGAGCTTTGTAAATCGATTCTTCACTAGATGCTGTAACTTTTGTAGATTGAAGATAAATTGCTGTATTCCAAGAGAATACAACACAAAGAAAACCATCAGCCCTGACAATTCATAAACAAAGTAAAGAACATTATTCACTCTTTGTTCTTGTAAAATAGTACCCAGGTTTCAAACACTGAAAAGGATGCTCACATAAATCATTGCAATTATTCAGTCAAAATGAGTTTGTTTATGAACAAATGTTCCAGAAGAAAGAAGTAAAAAGAGGCAGAATAAACCTTAACTGCAATCCCAACAGCTATGTTAAAGCTATAACTTTGTTTTCAGCCTTTTTACTTTTATTATCTCAATCTTGCCGACCTGTTTCTTCACTGTCTGAAGCACACTGAATGCTTACAGGTCAGAGGTTCCCAGCGTCTGTGCACTATGGTGACAGCCTCAGGGGATTTTCAACCAGTAGGAGTTTTCACAAATTTTTCATGAAATCCTCCAGGTTTCCGAAGATTAGAAGGGTTTGGGCTTGCTTTGGGGGGGTTGTTTCACTATATGCATTTGTCTTCAGCCTTTCTGAATTTGTGATTCCCTGCATCACTTGGCTGCCTAGTAGCAGATGTTAAAATATATTTTACTTTTCTTTCTGCGACATTAAAAATGCATTGCAATGAATAATATCGTAGGGCTGTGTATAAAACTAAAGCTTCTGTGTCCCTTTTAAATGTTTGTTCTTTAGCAGATATTCTCTGAGGGAAATTTATTGAAAGGATGAACAGTAATTTAATTTTTTATCATAAGCATTAGTGGGAAATAAAGGACAAAAGTACTTTACAGGGCTGAATAAACAGAAAAGATATTTATCGTGGGAAAATAGTGCATCCAGGCTGAGTCTCTGGCAGTGCACAATCTTTTTCTCTTCAAAGAGAGGCAATAAGGAGATTAATATTCAGGGTCTAGAAACATTTCCTATTTTTGTCGTAAGCAGCAAATACTAAAGTAACTTGCCATGAAAGCGTGCTTAAAAAATTTTATGGTAGATAGATGAAAGGTTTTGTGAGAAAAGAGTTTACTGAGAAATCATTTCTAAACTCTGAAAAGAAATTCAGTAACTACTGTTTTTCCACTAGAACATTCAGGAGGAAGGTTACAAGTAATAACAGGTCAAATTATCAGTTTTTTTGATGATTTCACGTTCTGCAATTCTGAAGACCTGCACTTTATAGAGCACATCCTATGAAAACTGTTCCAGGATTTTGCCAGATGTTCACATATTTGAAATATCATGCTGCATCAATGCAATTTCATGAGGAAAAATTAAGTGCTGCTGTAAGCAGAAGTAATTATTGAAGTTAATGGAAGTTCAGCCATTTATAGAACTCTTCAGTTTAGGGAACATTAGTGATATTCTTACTCTCTCATGCACAACTTCCTTTCATATCAGTATAAGTACTTAACAAGGAATGGGTCTTTGTACACTGCCAAACAGCAGAAAAGAGATAACAGCAGTAATGTTCTTCCCCCTTCCAGGAAGAAACTGTCAGTCAATATAGTGGAAGTCTAAAAGATATAGCATCAGACTGACTCAGTATTTCATTTTCTTTTCAGATGTCTCATAAATTGTCACCCTTTATAAAAGTCAACAGACAGGTTGGTTGCAGTAGGTCAAATGGATTTATTTAAGCACATATTGCCACTCCATTTCTGCATCACAAGTGCTATCCCTGTTTGTATTTTTCACACAAAAGGTGGATAAGTTTTTCTTCAGGAAGATTTTGGACCAAGCCCAAACACTCTTTGATATTTTGCTGAGCTACGCAGAATTAAGCAAGAATATCCACAAATATATTGTAGAACTGTGAATTGTGAATAAAATATTGGAGTTTCTGGAGTACCTGTTGAAAAAACCCCACCTGTAACAGTGAATCACTCATGATTGTCTTGTATTGTATCAGTTTTTCCCAGTTCTAATAGCTACGCATCTCTTCTTCTCTCTTTCTCTCACATAACACACAGAGACATAAAAGAGAGAAGAATAATTTTCCTGTTACAAATTGTAATAATTCTTAAGCCTGACACCTTACCCCAAAAACATGACTACTCTCTAGCAATTTGCCGAAACTCGATGATGTTAAGATAAATTAATGTCTTGCACATACTATCCTGAGAAGGGGACTGAGTCCCAGAAGAGATCCTTCATGTAGAGAGGCCTTGACGTGAGAATACTAGCTATGAGCAAGAGCATCCCATATGATCATATTTTCAACATATGTGAACTGCTTTCAATATCCAGGTTAATTTGTTTTGAAAGTGCTATTTCCAAGCTGAATGCACTTCTGCAAAGTGTTACTATTTTTATTTCTGTCCTTGGTCTTATTCTAAGTACTATTAACTTATTGTTTGGGGAGCAATGGTGTAATTAAAATTGTATAATATTCAAAGACAGAAGGTATCAATATTTAATGCATGCATTTTGTCACCATTCTCACAACAATAGCATGTGGAGCGGCTATGTCTCACATATAACAGCAATGGAGTATAAAATAACCATGGCCCCACCAAGCTTGCCTATCCTACAATCCAGCTCCATAAGCAAAAGACAAAACCTGGTATTCTGCGCTTCAATTTACCAGCACTGCAGCAGTTGCAAGTTAATAACAACATGACAAAGTCAGTCATGGAAATGCTGTACCTTCAAGACCTTCTAGCCCACCTCACAATATGGGGATGTCTCTTAGCCACCCCCAAAGGAACGAGAGATTTCTAGGACAGACCTTACTGGTTATTCATACCTAGGAGTAAATGCAGACTTCAGAACATCAATGCTTTCTACATAGCATGTGGCAGTTATATTACTGGCATTTTTTTCAGCTTCCTGATATTTTGAAGATCCTCACCTTGTAATTTAGATTATTAAAACCTTGTTTTGGGAAAGCAAAGGGAAGGCAAGAGTTCACTACTGCTCTTTCTCAGAAGAAGGGCTGCACTCAAAAAAAGAGGGTTTGGCTAAAAACACATTCCTGCCTAATGCAATCTAATCTAAACCAACCACTGAGTCAAAGTCTAATACGAAAAGTAGATCTTCATCCTCCAACCATTGGTATGGCTGCATGTGTGTATTTTGTTTATGTGTGTATAGATGCAGTCATAAGTTGTGTGGGCAGAAGCCAAAGGAAGTCAAAAGTACAATGTATGTTCTAATGATTATATTTAATACTATGAGACTAAGCAGCACAGCATGAATAGGAAATCTCATGGAAAACTTATTTTTGTACCATAGAGTCAAAAAAATCTTCTGGCAATAAAAAGCCCAAGAAAAGTAACAGTTTTACAGTTTAGCTTTTGTTAAGAAGAAAAGTGAAATAAATTTGTGAAGTAAAAATACAGGTAACAGGAAGAACAGGTGACGAGCAAAGAGACAGAAGAAATAGTTGCATAAAGAAATGCAAGGTAAGCCTATTTTGCTAGAACACTTGAAGGCACATTGAAAAATAGCAATGGTGTCCAAGGATTCCTCATGGAGCAGCCTCACATTCTTTAATTTGCATGGAAGGCTCTCAGATACAAGCAGCACCTTGAAATACTACATTTTTTCATCTCTAATCTCTGCAATGGATGTCCAGCTAAGCACCTGGGGATCTCACGGTAACTAAGTTGTTAATCTTTTTGCACCTGAAAGATTAAGCCTCATCACCTTTTCTTCAACAGAATTTTCTTTATCGGCATCTCATACCATGGACTGGAGTCAAGACTCTTCTGTAATTACCACCCAAAAAATGTAAAATACAAGTGTTATTATTTTGTGAGGAAGCCATGCAACAAGAGAAGTAAGTACCTGCAGAATGGTGAGGAACACAGGCAGGTGGTGTTATTTCTCAGGTTCAAAATTTGTAAATGATCTCGCTCCTAGCTCTGTGACCTTGGGTAAGCAGCCTGACTTCCTTGCATTTCTGTCTCTTCTTCTCTAAATAAAGAATAAGCACACTTTGCTGCCAAAGAGAGATTTTAAGATCAGTGTGTAATCAATGTATACATACAGTTTTGCAGATATGACTGGTTTGCAGGTACTAATTTTGATATTTTTATATTCCAAGGTGTGGTTTCATTCTTCTCCTTTGGTACATGCTGTCGGCTACTTTGTACATGTGGAATCCCACACAGTTCATGGAGACAAAATAGAGCAGGATTCTTTTGGAAATAACCCAACTGTGAGGGCAATATGGAAAAAGACTACAGAGTTTTGAAAAGTGATGTGTGGAAGAGATAGGTAATGAATGCCTATTCATTATGCCTCATAAAACAAATAGCAAAACATCCCTCCCCACCCTGCCCCAAGAGTCCTTTCACCAGGAAGTAAATGTAAGAAGAAGAATGAGACATCATCCCTTTAAATGGTGGAATACCATCAATTACTGTAACATGCTGTGGAAGTCAAGAATAGAAAGGAATTCAAAAAGGAATTATATTCAAGAGAGGCAAGAAATATAAAGCAGACAGTCATTTACTCAGGCATAGCATAAACTGCTGACTGCCTCAAAATGAGATTATGTTGTCAGGAGAAAGCTTACCTTATACTTACATTCTTTCTCGCACTTTTTTTGCAGTCACGCTGCCAGATGGACATGAGATCCTTTGCAAGGTGACCCTTGGCTCTGAGCTAGTTGAGCCACTCCTATATACTTACACTGCAGGATTATCTCCCACTAGAAATCAGAACCACAGCACTTCCTCAGTTTCCTCTTTATAGTAGAAGTAAGAAAAAATGATGGAAAGAAGGGGCCTGACTGCATGTGATTGCATTCCTCAAGCCAGCTCAGTCATGCTGCTGGGAAAGGGAGAACAGGGTGTGAGGTGGATGAGAGTCTGGGCGAGAGAAGGAGGACTGCAGAGCCATCCTGACAGACTCCGTATGTATGAGGTGGAAGTAAGCAGTCACTATACAACTGGACCCATCGTCTGGGTAGCCTGTGACGGGAGACTCCAAATTACAGTCTAGCCCTTTAATAAGGTCCTAATACCCTGTGAACAGAACTTAATGCTCCTAGAGTTCATTGAGTCACATGGAAAAATAAGACTGTAGTGTCTGGTGGAGGTTATAGTCTTAGAGTAGGTAACTAAAAGTGAAGTTAGATTTAGTGAACAAGAGGAAAAAAATACCACTGCAGTGGGAATCCTGACTGAGGCTGTCACTAGAAATGTCCATGCTGCCAGCACACAGTCTTCTAACTCTGATCGCGAGAGTTATTTTTTTCACATAATAAGAACATCATGAGGAAGGAAAATCATAATGCAGGTCATCGTTCTCTTCATATTTTTTGAGCACAGACCTGATGTCTGCAGTGTTGCACAAGCACTAAAGGTACTAAACGTTGTTAATAGAACTCTGCATTTTATTGCAGTATAAAGATTTTTCCTGTATGAAGGCTCTGTTGAATGAAAGTCTTTAGAAACACCTGGATAAAAAATATCTGAAACTTTTTCTTACTTATTCTACAGCAGCCTTTCTCTGACTCCCCTAAATGATATTTTGATGCTTTTTTCTTTTCTTATGGAACAGATCATGTTATGCTTTAATGCAGGTAACAAAACCTTATGTATCGCATTATACTTCTTATTTTCTCTGGCTATTTTCTCTGATTTACATAAAAAGGGAGAGAATAACATGGTTAAATTGTTCTGTAGGTCACTGTTAAGCAGTAAAGTAACTGAAGTCAAATACTGGAATAAGTTCCAGATGGCTGCTTCTTTTAAGTTCAATAAAGAAAGACTGCAGTGATAGCAAATTGATCATCTCTTTGTTGGAAGAACACCGTGCTATATTGTCACTAATCAACAGCACCACCTTCTGCCCAAAGGCAACATGGCATCTAGGAGAGAGGCAACCTCGCAAGCTCATTTCAGTGATTTTATGCAAAAAAACCCAAATCTGTCTTCTCAGTAGCCGTCTGGCTGCGTAAGAAATTTCTTCGTGAAAATACGCAAAGTGCATTCTGTAAATGTTGCAGTCTGATAATCAGGCCTGATGCTTACATGGAAAGAAATATATAGATGTTTTCCTCAGAGTTTTGTTAAAACTATTTCATTCTTATTTTCCCACCAACATCACCATCATCTTGACCGCTCATGGATCACAACCTAGTAACAGTGGTCTAATGGATGTTATACATTAAATAAAACATTGGGAAGACAGCATTATTTCATGTCATTGCCTAATTCAATACAGGCGTGAGTGAGTTCATGCAGATTTGTGTATCTCATCATGGCAACAGATATTTTAAAAATATTTTTGTTGCATAACCCAGTGGGTATTGTTAACTCCTGATGCTCACAAACTGTCTAGAATGACAGCAAGAGAAGTCAGTGTCTTACTGCCTGGTTCTGTTTAAGAAAAAAACATATGCTAAATTTATATTTTAAGTATTCTTCTTAACTTTTTCTGACATCCACCACTCATGCTTTGGCTGACAATAAATTAAATGGTGCAGAAATCTGATGTGCCTGGGGAAACTGATGAAACTGCTGTTAAATCATTGTTATTATTATACGTTCAGGCACCTCCAAAGTAAGGAAATAAGGGGTAAATAATGCCACTCTTATGCCTATACATATTGAATATATATATATAGTTGAATGTCTAACAAGGCTTCAATAATATGCTGCAGAAAGAGAAAGATGAAAATAAAGAAGTGATTTGATTCAAAATCTTTCTTAAATTGTGTGAAATTAGTCCAGTACAAGAATGACACTTGTACAAGACTGAAGGAAAATGGCTTAACTTCAGTGCCAAAGTCTTCACTGCATTTGCTGGAGTAGGAAAATTCAAAGAACACCATAATCTGGTAACCACCAAGCAGACCCTTCCACTGGCAAAATTGTTTATATCTGCATATTGAAAGTCAGTCATAAAACGGTTTCCTATACATTTCTTTGGCAGAGGCATTAGTGTGCCTTTCATGATTTATGTCTTTTGAAATCTGTCACATGCTGTGTTTCGCTTTCACCATAAAATTCTCTAGAATAAAGTGGATAACACTAGTGTTTCTTGGCTCTCCCCTTACATTAACAGAAGTATTTGTTACTTTTATTGTAGTTTTCTATTTTCTGTCTTTCAAGAACAACATTAAGAGAAGTGGAGGTGTATTATCTTATCAGGACTTTATATTTTCAAATATCCAGTATGCTCTCACGTTATCTTCTTCCCACATAAAAGCTGACTTGGAAAAGAGAGATTTTTCTCCCCACAATCAATATCTGAACAAGTATTATCCAACACAAACATCTATAGCCTAGACATTAAAGCAAATCTTTCAGCAGCACATCTTGATTTTTGCTATGTGCCATGTTCATGGCAGTTTATTAAAGCATCTCTTTCAGTCTCCAAGTTAATGCTTTGTAGCATGAACTCCAGACCTTGGAGGCTCTTTTCCCTGCAAGAAAAGGCATATGATGAAGGAACAAGTAAGTAAGAGGTCTGGATTGGGATAGAAGAACGTAATTCAGATCCGCTAATTGTCATCTAACAGGGTCAGTAATCAGGCATTGCAATGGAGGCCCCACAAATCCACCGAAATGAGGAAGGAGCAATAACCAGCCCCAGCAAGAAAAGTGAAACAGAAAGACAGCCTTACAACTTTTCTTACAAATCTTTGCCCTTAGGAAAAAGCAAAGTGTATGAAAGCCCAGTAACAAAAGTAAATGCCATCTTCCCTTATGAAAGCAACTAAAATTCTACCCACTAGCAAAGCCTCTCCTTACAGGGTTCCACAGCTGAATTTGGCTCATTTAGCTATGTTGTCTTCCGATGCCCTGGTACCTGCCTCCTTCACCCAAGCATACAAAGGAGACGAAGGACTTAGTACCCAAACCTGCCAATACTTTCAGAGGCCTAGGAAGGAGGTGAATGGGAGACCTGATGGCTTGCAATCTCTGTTAAAGAGACCAAAATCTCTTCCAGTGTGTTTTCAGGGATTTTCTGGTTCTTTGCAGGTTGTGTTCGGTTTTCTTACACATACAGAGTAACACTATGTTTTCCAGTCATCCTAGGATTTTTTACACTACGAGGGGTAGCAGAACCTGGCCCTTCATGATTATATTTAATGTCATTTAAATACACGGCAAAGACGTGCGAGTGAACTATTTAGTATTTTCTTTGCAAGGACAGAGGAACTAAAGATGGTCATTACAAATCACTCTGGGGCACGTGTATAAACTCCAAGTAATCCATTGAAGGGAGATAACACTAACATATAATAGGAGCAAGGAGATCAGTATTCCCTTTTCACTGTAACACTAGGAAACATCAATATGCATTGCTCTGCTAATACATTGTGCGTTGTTTAGCAAAGTCAGAACAAGACAAAAAAAGAACAAGATTAGAAACCCATAAAAGCGTGTCTGTACACTGATTGGCTGGAAAACGCTTTTGTGTTGCAGCCGAGCAGCTACAAACCAAAGACTTGTTTCATTACTACCAAACCAGAATGTCAAATTCAGAATATTTCTCTGTCGCCTTGGAGCTAGTTCTTGCCACAAGTCATGGCTTTGCCAGCATGTACAGTAGTCTTTGCTGCCTGGGATTTCACAGGCTGTTTTTCCTAGTAATAATTAAGGTCTAGGATGTTACAAATGCCTGCTAAAAATCTGGTATCTCCTAAGAAATCTTTTCTTCCTTCCAATCCTTTAATCACATGAACAAAGTACTGCTGCTCAAAGTATGAACTAGCTTCTAGGTTCGAAGGGGGAAGGGGACATCGCCCTGCTCACTAGGGATGAGCCTAGGCTTGGCGTGCCAGGGTCAGGGGTGAGATCAAGAGCCCAGCTCAAGTGTGTCTACACAAAAGCACACAGCATGGGCAATACACAGCTGGAGCTGGAAGCCATTGTACAGCAGGACAGCTATGACTTGGTTGCCATCACAGAAACGCGGTGGGGACGCAGGATGTAGAGAAGGCAGAGTTACTGAATGCATTCTTTGCTTCAGTTGTCAGTGCTAAGGCCAGCCCTCAGGAATCCAGGCCCTGGAGGTAAGGGAGGAAGCCTGCAGAAAGGATGATCTTCCCTTGGTTGAGGAGGACTGTGTGAGAGATCACTTATGCAATCTGGACGCTCCATGAATCCATGGGCCCCGATGGAAAGCACCTACGAGTACTGAGGGAGCTGACAGATGTCATTGCAGAGTTGCTCTCCGCCATCTTTGAAGGTCCTGGAGGACAGGAGAGGTGCCGGAGGACTGGAGCAAAGCCAATGTCACTCCAGTCTTCAAAAAGGGCAAGAAGGAGGATCGAGGGAACTACAGACCGGCCAGCCTTACCTCCATCCTGGGAAAGATGATGGAGCAACTCATTGTAGAGATCAT
>Ga0181612_152416_pt1 | contig 12729 bp, 10 predicted proteins | sample HoacroProtozoa21_FD_119630 | JGI IMG/M metagenome (GOLD analysis project Ga0181612, IMG submission 119630) | Hoatzin crop microbial communities from Cojedes, Venezuel. Combined Assembly of Gp0051906, Gp0051904, Gp0051908 | reverse complement strand
TTCAGCATTCTACAGCCAATCATTAGTTAATTCTTGTTGACTTTTATCATTTGTACTCTCCCTAATTGGTTTGTCATATTCCTGTCTCCTCTTCATTCCCTTTCAATTTTTATTTTCCTACATTCTAACTTCCTCCAATTTATTTTCCTCCTACATAAACTGTGATTTTTATTGATGCTGAATGCAGCCTGCAGGCCAAAAATAATAGTCCAAAATCAAGTAACCACAGTTCTTCAGTTTTTCACAGATTAATTTCAGAAAAGAGGTTCTATTCGGCTAAATCTTCCTTTTCTATATTTCTAGCTATTGAAGAAGCTGCACATACATTAAATATTTAATAGGAAATCCCCTCCAGCTGAATTCAGGCCCCACAGCATCTCATTACCATGTCTTGGAATAGCATCCTCATTGTCACTTGCTTAATTATGCTAAGAAAGAGTGGAATTGTATGGCTGTTGGGATCAGAAAGTGGTTAAATTCACTTGGCAAGACTTTGGATATCTCATTAAGATCCTCGTTTAGCACTTCTAATTGAGTCCCTTTTTAAATTTTTTTTAGTTTTCTAGAACCAAGATTTAGGAAAATCTTTCCAACAACAGCAAATACTTCCTTAACTTTTTTCCAACTTTAATACAAATTTCTGCCATGAAGAAGAATCATGTAAAGATTAAAAGCAATTTTATGTCCTAGTGCACCACTAATCTTTTTGAATGACTGTCACCCTTACAGAAAGGGGAATTGAAACTCCCTAGAGTAGAGTCCTAATTTCTGATGGAGCTCTCTTTCCTGTGCACTAGCACTTGCTGAGTATATTGCCCTCTACAAGCGATCATAAATGACAGCTTGCTCCCAAGCAATCCCTGCAACCACTACTCTCCGACAGTTTCTTTGAGAGCTAGTCTCCTCGTTTCAGGTGGAAGCATCAGCACTCTGAAGGTGAAGGTGAGGACGCTGCTGGGAAGGAGAGGGTTTCTACTTTAAGAGTTGCTGCCTCGCTTGCAGGAAGTTCACTTCTGTGAAGTAAACCAGCAGCAGAGCTAGGTATCATTTCAATCATAATTAACTCGTCAAAAGATGACTCAAGTGATGCACAAGTGCCAGATCTCTGCACAGGGGGTTAATTTCATCCTAAGAAGTCGGATGACAAGAGAGTGCTCTATTAAAATCAACATGCATACAGTTTACCAGCACAGATATAGCTCTCGTATTAGTATTGGGAAAGCATCTTAATAGCATCATAAGACAAACTCTCATAGCAATAGCTGTATACAGTCAGAAACAGACGGGTTGTTCACAGACTCTGATTTGTATGAAACTTTCCAAAAACAGCCTCATGAAAATATACCTTTGTGGGTAATGTCTGTCCTAATTGAGTCCTATCTTCACGCAGAAACACTGATGAAAGTCTCTTCCTCACAGTGATATACAAATAACACACCTATAGCCTCTGCAATTAACAGTCCTTAAAGAATAAAGGAGTTTGAAGGGCAAGAATAAGGACTTGGTATGCCAGGACTTCTACAAAAAGAGAGCAAAATAAATACTTCCTTCAAACATCCTTAGCAGTCTTTACAACCAACAGTCATAGCTGAACAGTGGCTGCTACATCTTCATTTTGTAGAGACGTAGGCAAATGAAGAAAGGTACTTTAAGAAACCCTGAAGCAATTCTGCTGCAAGAATAACAGAAAGAAGTAATAAGAAACAGGGAAATCATGAATCATCTCAGCATCCAATAAGGCATGCACATAAAAGATAATTTCTGTTTTATATACGCAAAAACAGAGACGGGAAAAGGTTATGTGACTTCACTGAAGCTTACAGAAAAAGGTCAATATGACCTGAGAAACACACCTCTAATGAAACCCTTGTCCATGCAGAACCCTACTGGAAGACACGTGCTCTGACTCAGCACAGCACCACTACTTTTAGTCTACTCTGATACCTGGCATGCTAAAATGGCCAACTAACCCCTCCCAAGTCTCATCCAGAGAACCTCACAAAGCAAGGGTACTTAACTTTCCAAATCCTAGTCATTTCTTTCTTGCTTATCCCTGTACAAAGACTTCTTTTTTGCAGAATCTCCCAAGCACATGTTCTCCTTTTCAAGAACGAAAGAAATTTTAGGGCTTCCTTCTTTGCAGGTGTGAACTTACCCCAGGAGGGTCAATGTCTGTCCACCATAACTGAGGATTTGACCCTTTACTTTTAGCACAATGATTGCCACAGAAGAATTTATCTCTAAGAGTTGCCTAACAATGTCCTAAAGGTATCCTTAGCTACTCCAAAGCCCAGATTTTGGTGACCGGTAGTCTTAGTTAATTTTGCAAACTACAAAATATTTGCATGCATAAATACCTCTTCTACCAGTTCTTTAATTTTTTATTCAGAAAAAACAAAAGGGAAAAAAGAAATGAGAGGGAAAAACTTGAAGCCTCAAGGCCACCATCAGCCCAAGGATTTGTGGTTCTCCCGAGTGCATTTTTTTAGTGTCTCAGTTCAAGCTGGTACAGGAGATTGACTTTTAAGTTTGATGGTATTGATCTAATTCACAGCCCTATACTCATTTATCATGATTCTTTAATCAATAGTCCAGCTACTTAAGATACTAGGAGTTCGGGTCCTTATTTATCTAGATGACATTTTGATAGCACCTGTCTCCTCAGAGGCTCTTGTCTTTTAGGTCAGCGCTTCATTTCACCCCATCTTTCACCAAGGTGTGTAAGCAGCGGGAAGACATTAATGTCACTCGCCCCAGTGTATATCTGGGTGTGGCAACACCACATTTTGGACTCCTCAGCAGGATTTGTCATCGTAAAGGCATACAGGTCAGGTGCTGAGCTGGTGAAATCTGACATCCTTTCAGCAGAGCCACACTGATTTTCATCAGCCTCAGCTCTCTCCTCCACCATCCATGCAGGCCCCTTTACTTCTAACACAAAAGGAGCTGTTGAACCTTAACCAAAATATGACCCCAAGTACAGCAGGCCTCATTATTTAATCTCTTCACCTTTTCCTCCCTTAGCATCACGAGTAAGCACCAGGAGAAGGTTTCCTGTCAGTCTCTTCAGCAAGTGGTTCAGTTCTCCAGGTTGAACGAGGCTGTCTGCAGCACTCCGTTGTCTCTGATTTACAGTGCATGCTCCCCACCTCTGAAGCTGTCCTATGAAAATACATGCTAGCAATGAGATTATCACAAAACCACACTCACGTATCTAAGCATAAGTCCCTAACTCAATTATTCATTTTAAAGATCATTCCTAGGTTGATGTTTTTTGTTAAGATAGAGGGGGTTTTGCTTTCATTCCAGGAGGAGGTAACGACTAGTTGATATGTGGCTTTCTTCGCAAAAGCAGTGCACTTACACTGCAAAAGTCTGCTGAACACTTCAGTGAAAGCAAGCTAAGAATAAACAGAGACCTGCTGGTCCTGTATGCTGAAAAATCAACCGTCTCAAGCTTCGAGGCGTCAGAGTTGCATGCTGCGGCCCCAGTCCTGCTGTACAGCACTGCATCCTCAGCTGCTGTGAAGTCAGGGAAGCTACTTCAGCTTCACAGCTTTACATCTGGTCCCCTGCAAACGGGCTTTGCATTACAGGAGCTGAATTTCTTTGTCACTATACAAGATAAACAACATGAGAGATAGACACTCGAGCCTTGAAAGTGAATGTGGCTGCATCGTGAACCCCACTCAAAATTTTCCTGCTTCAAAATTGAATTCAAGCCTTCAGAGTTTTGCATGTCTCATAGTAACCAAGGCACAAATATCCTCCAAATTTTTCCACAGCTAGGCCCAGCTTTACCAGCCTAAGCAATTCTCTCCAAATGATTTCATGCAGACCAAGGTCAACAATTTCTGGTCTCAAATCTTTTCTGAGACCATTTGGGAACAGAAGAGCTTCCCCAAAAATATAGGATCCACAAACTTCTAAGGCATGAAAAAATGCTGTAAATCACAGGGTGAGGTTTCTGGAGAGAAGGTAAGAGTCCAGAGACAACATGTTCCCGTGGCTCTGTGAAAATTCACTTTAAAACCTTTTGCTATGGTTTACAAGAAACCTTTGCTCTACAAAAAACCCCAAACTTCCTAAAGCTTGCTTTGATTGGGTAAGTGTTAAATAATTATAAATTACAAATGTAAACACATACATGAGGACAAACATGATTTTGGTGGTGCTGCTGTCATACTGAGCACTGCTGTGATTCAGAAGCAATTCCACCATTGCAGTAAGACTGCTCAGGAAGGACGGCGTGGTTTTAAATCTGGGGCTATGAGATCTCCCCACTTTTTCCTGCAAGAGACAGGTTTTCTCACTAGAGTATGGTGACTCTGCAGAGTTAATATCTGCGTGGCTGCTACCGAGTTGTCAGTATGTCACCATATTGGCTGCATGCCACCACAAGGCTCACTCAGTAAAAATCTTCATGTTGTTCCCCTGTTGCTGCCTTCCTATCCCATAAACTTGATTCTTCAACCCCACTGTCAATTATAATCTCTTCTCACAGCACTGTAAACCTGGAGATTATCTCCACCAAGGTCCGTAAAGTTACAGTGGCACAGTACGACCGTGCTGCATCCAGTCCTCATGTAACTATGAGCTTCAAGTCATTTGCATCTGAAAAGCAAATCTCTTCTACTGTTTCAGAAAGAAGAGCAAATATAGGCAATGCCCATCAACAAATTTTCCCTAAACCCTCCATAACACTGTGGCTGAAATCTACCTCTGTACATAAGGTCTTCATAATCACTTCCACCTTTAAAATAGGTTTATCTAGGTGAGAAGTGGTGCTTGAACCTTCTGCTGAGCCTCTGTACAGAGTGGTGAATTTCACCAGACTATTTACCCAAAGTCATTGCTTCCCAAATCAATATAACAACTACAGCTGCTCCCTGACATGCAGAGAAGTGTCATCTTTAAGAAGGTCTACCACAGCTTGTTGCTCAAAGGCAGAATAAGTAATGCGGGGTGACAGATGCTTTCATAGTTGTTTTTGCATTGTAGAACTTATACAGCACATACATAAATATGCCTACCACACATGCAAGAAAGACTTTATTTACACATTTACTTCTTGTCATATTTAATTCCCACACGCACACACTCAGTCTGCTATGTTCCAACTTGGCTAAATCCTTGTTCGCCAAACTATCTTCCCTCAGCACTGCAACATCCTAAGGGCACAGAACGGAGAGAAGAGGGAAAGCCTATTAAGTGATGAGAACGCAGTGTTTATAAAAATTAAAATGTATGCCGGGTGTTTGGGAAGGACTGAAAAAAATTCAAGAGCTGCATTGAAGTATGCTGAATAATTTTAAAATATTAAATCAAGGCCTTAATTACTATGTCTCTAATCTCATACAGTCACACTTCACTTTGAGGCAATTTGTGATTAAATAATAATACTTTAAGGCAAATAACAACACTTGGCACTTTTATAGTGCCTTTTGCCTAATTAGTTTGGGATTAGTTCCTTCACATTGGGTGTGGGGCTTTGAAGATATAAAGTGCTAAGTATCATTCTGACCTGAGGATCTCAAAGCATTTTACCCATACACATTAATTAAGCCTCAGAGCGCTCCTGTGAGGTAGGTAAGTATTTCTGTATCCCTTTATATTTGGCAGACCCCAATGGAGAGAGAATTGGCCAGTGTTTTCAAACTTGCAGACACGTTCTGCAAGCACTTCTGTGCAGAAGCTGCCTATCTGGACTGGGCACTCCCATCGGTCTCCAAACAGAAAAGTATCCATATGAGCATCTTCCCATTTAACCGTAAGGCTCTTCTGTCATAAAGCTCTGCAGTGATGGGTGGGCATGCCCAGAACTGCTTGGGAATAGGATCATTACTCAGGAAAAGCCGTAAGAGTTCATTCCCATCTGCAGGAATCCCAGTGAGGAAGCTACCCTCATTTCCTTGGTCAAAGACATGAGGAGTGAAACTGAAATATTCCAACAACTCAAATCCAAGGATTTACATGGTGGAGTCAGATACAAAGTCATGGCCCCCATTTCAGGTTGTACAGCCCTCAGGCCTTCCCCAGAAACACGAGTTTCTTTTCTTTTGTTCGTTTCCTCCAAACACCAGAACTCGGAGGCAGCCTAGGGATCATGGGCTGTTACCAAAGCAAAGAAAGGAAACTTCTTCCTTTTCAGTTCATCCATTATGAAAACATAAATCAGCAATAAGAAGCTACAGAATCTTCATTCTATTTATAATTAATATTGTACCTGAAGCAGTCACCTGCAGAAGAAAGAGGTATGAAAGGATTTCAACTTACTTTGATAATTAAGGGTATTTAGTGTCCTTTAAACATAAAGTTTAAAAAAGAGGAAATCCACAATCTGCCTGAATGTTCTTAGTTCAACAAAGTCTTTGAGTTGACAGCTAATAATTAATTAACAATGAATGGTGTCTTTCAGCCTGTCACCGTGATTGACACTATCATCTTCTGAAAAGTGAAAGATTTGTTAATGTGGCAGACTACAGTCTGGGAAACATTAAAGCTGCACAATTCCCACTGCTTTCAGCTAAACGCTTGACATGACAGGTTAGCTCTCTTGAAAAGAGGAGGAGGTGAAGAGAACAGCAGCAACCTCTGCCGGCAGAAGCACGGCTTCCCCTCCAAGCAGCGATTTCGCTACAGAAATCAGGGATAAAAAGGCCTGACTGGCTCCAAAAACCCAAAGTGCTGGAGGCTGGGAAGCACTAAATCGCATGCCCGCACGGTGCTGGCAGCCGTTGGTGGTCCGCACAGCAGCGGGGCAGGGGCTGGGGCGCTGGGCAGACCCTGCTGGAAGGGCTGCTGCAATCACCCTGCCCTGCACCGGAATTACGCCGCTCGGCGGTGTGACTCCTGCATTATCCCCACATATTCACCAAATAAACATGAAACAGCTGTCTAAGATGGTCACCAGTTGGGAGTTCGTTTTTGATTATATGTACTGGTTGATTTCTTTTTAAACCCTATTTTTAGACACTGCCAAAAACTATGAAATACGTGCTCTAAGTTAAAATAACTGACCTAATTAAACTAATTAAGCAAGCAGAGAGTTACTTCGTTCTAGTAAGAGAGGAATCCTGCCATGTCACCCGTTCAGTATTGCTACTGTCTACCATGGATCCAACTTCTTATCAGCCTTCCTGACTGACCCTTGGTTCTCCTTCTTAACTCTCAGACAGCAACTTCTGTGCCGATGAGCCACCTGCCTTCATGGCCACCCATCTCCTCGGTCTCACATCTGCAGGCCTGGCTTGACTCTTCTGCTGCAGAGCCCTTGTTCTACAATTGCCTTTATTAGCACTGTCCGCTTTCTCCGCTTCATGTCCGTCAGATTTTTTCCACAACTCAATTGCATCAGATGTCTAGTACACACGAAAAACTTGTGTTTGCTTTCAGCCGCCGCCTCACTGCCTTCCCTTCCCTCTTCCATTAATAAGGCCTCTCTTGCCCTTTCACATTTATCAAGATCTGATTTTCCAAGCTTCCATCCCAGTTCACCTCCATTTACACCACTTCAGCTCAGAGCAAAGCAGCTCCAGCAGAATCTTGGAGACCAGAATTACTTCCTCCATCAGTTTCTCTGGCATCCCTCTAGCAAAGTTTGCTTTTCTGATAAAAATAAATCCACCTGCACCATTCATTCTGCCTCCTATTCTTTATCCACACAAGCTTTTGCCAACTTCCTACCAAGAAAAAAAAAAAAGAACATAAACCACTTTTAGACATTTGCACATCTTACTCTTCCTTCTGCCTTTTTCCTCCTCCTTTTCCATCAGACATTGAAATAACTTTGCTTCTGCCAACTCTTTTGGTTGTCTGGGAATTCTTCTCACCCTCGTCCCAATTCCTATTTTCCTCTGCGTCTTCGTATGCCCGGCATTACCATATTCAGTGACTCCCTGCACAGAAAGTCCCCATGCTGACTCTGCTTGCTTCTCCACCTGTCAATCCATCCTGACTTCAGTCTTCACGTCCCCATTTTGGTGATTCTGTGTGCATAATGTTTTTGTGTTGTGGGTGTTTTTTTTTTTTTTACCCTGCTTTTTCACACAGGAACCAGTCAGTCCTGCTGTCACATCAACATTCTTCTCCCTGGCCTTCCTAACACAATCTTTCCCCAGTACCATTCCCCCCCAAATCGTGTTGCAAACACCTTTTTCTTAGCTCATGTGTTGCTGTTTTTCCCCCCCTTCTTGGGCTCTTCTTTCTCTGTTATTTATGGGTTGGTTGCCTTGAGTTTTGAGGCTGTTCATGATTTACTGACACATCCCATTTCCTCTCATCTGCTCCCAAGATGTCAGTTCTTGCCTCCAATCAGCCTTTGGCACCAAACTTCTCCATTTGCTACTTTTTAAAATTAGGACTTTCTTGCTTTCTTTCCTTCCTCCCATGTTGTCCCCTCACACAGGAAACAACCTAAAAATTAGTTCATTCTGTTTTTCAAAAATTCTCCTTTCCATTAATGTCTACAAAGAGTCTGACAACAATAGATCTTTTTTTGCTCAGATCTCTTCACCTAAAATACTGTTTCCCTACACTATTTACACTGCTGCCTACCAGGGATGGTCAAAATCCCTAAGTGGATCTTCTAGTTGCTATAGAAATATAAATACTAAATAACAAAAAGAACTTGGAACCAGAGTAGGCAAAGTACACACAATTTATACCACTTGCTCCTTGCAGAGAAAACTCCAGAGAGCACCTGCAAATAAACTAACAGCCCCATATCCCTAGCAGGCTTACATGCCAATATTGATGATGGAGGATTCTCCAGCTCTATACGCTAGTTTACTAGCCTCCTTCAGGTGTTGTTTTCTTTCTTATATCAAAGAAAGAAGTGCAGGGGGGAGAAGGGCGAGAGCATTACAAGACGACCCCCCCTAATATACAGTCTGCCTGAAGATGAGAACTGGGGAGCCTTGTATTAAGTATGCTAAAAACACTGCAAGCTAACAGATGCACGAGTACAACAACTTGACTTCTGTGGGACTCCTGCAAGCACAGTCTGCTTAGTAAAGGCCTTAATTAACAACTTTGCAAAGGACAATGAGATTATAACAATTATTCACTGCAGGCAGCCTGGTTTTTCCTCCTCCAGTCTCCAGGACTTGCTTCAGCCTGTATTCCAGATAAATATTTTATTCTGTGCAGGCAGAAGGTTCATTATGTAAGTGACAAAGAGAAAGCATCAATTGCCATATACACAGATCCTAATGCACCTGGTTAACGTAGTTATAATATGTCACTGCAAAACATCTTGTCAGCATTTTGTAATTAAAAAAGAAAAGCTACTGCAATAATAAAGGCAATGCATTTAAGAGACAAATATCACATGTAAGACCATCTTTCAAAGCAAAAATAGACATTACCAAAGTAAAGCCTTGATAACCTTGCCCTACATACTTCAGTACCCTTGAATGCTCTTTGGCCCAATAAAGTACCCTTTTCCTCTCCACAATAGCACTATTCAGATAACTAACACTGACCAATCTACAGGGCTGCAACATTTTTCAAAGGACAAAAAGCGTTTCTTTCCCATTGAGTCAGCAGGATATTTATTTCCTTGTAACAAAGAGTTTTCTGAACTGCTGAGAGATTTGTCAAAACGGAATCACAAGTGATACATTAAACAACCAGAGGGGAGAACTTATTATTAGTCATTAAAAGAGAAAGCTGCAAGTTTACAAATAAGAATAAGACTGTGTACTTGATGTTGTAAATTCTCGGTTAATGAGAAATCAAACATGAAAGGCAAACATTTAATCTAGAGTAAATTTAGTAATTTAAATCACAGCCACTCATAATCCTGCTGTCTTACACTTCATAATACGCAGTAAAGGGCAACTAGCAGGGAATAAACATGTGCCTGCTCAGTGCTCCGGAATATGCTGCGGTTATTTAAATACGAGTTATCAAACCACCAGAAGGAACTTTATATACAGAAAATGCCAGCTCCCTCCATCGCATTCTACCCCATAATAAAAGGCAGGCCACTGAACTGGCCTCAGCGGTTCCTGGGGCAAGGACAGCACCTTTCCTTTCTCAAGGGCACGCCCTGCTCACAAGGCTGGAAAGTCTCATTGCCTTCCTCCCGTGTGATGGGTCCTGGGTGGTTAATTGCAAGTGCCTAGAAGGCCACAGAACACTCAGTGGACTACTGCTTAAGACTTCAGAGAGAAGGTAAGGTGGTTTTACATTCCCACAGGCAAACCACCGTATCAAATCTGGATGTCCTAAATCCCAGATTTCAGCCCTGAAAATGGAAAGTAGAGAGCAATTTCTGCTTCCTCCATCAGCCTGAGTATCATCTACTGTATTTTAGCAAGCAACAACACGATACAGCAGACGCTTTTTGCTGTATACACTGGTTTGACACGGCTTCTTGCTGCCACAACTCCAGAGAAGAGGATTAAGATTTGCTCATTCTCAAGCTTTTCCCACTAGCTTAACTAAGCACCTCCCTGCTCAGTCAGCCCCCTATCCAGAGCCCACTGGGAGGCATCAAACTTCTCCTGCACATTCCAAAGCCCCAGGTGTCCGGTCACAGCAGTGGGTTGCACCCCAGGAGCCAAGCATCTCAGCATTCAGTGCTCGCTCTCCATTGACGAACCCAAAGTTTCTTACATACAGCGTAGAACAGGAAAAGACCTCCTGGGTCATCAAGCTGACAAAATCATAGTACTGGACGACACCACAGAAAGCCATTTAGTTCATTCTTCTATCCACGGTAAGATCAACTGTAAATATGCTATTTGCTGTTAAAGATCTCCAGTGACGCAGACATCACAACTTCCCTGACAGTCTCTCTCTAGCTTTTGCTGTCCTTTCCATGAGTAAGGGGGATTTTTTTCTTAATATCTAGCTTGAACTTTTTGGTTCAGTTTAAGGTCATTATTTCTTGCCCTGTCTCCACGGACAAAAAATATTTTCAAAAAACAAGTTTAAGAACAAAAGTACACATATAGAGAAAACAGTCTGCATAAGCAAAAATCATACACCTACCTTCTTCCTAATTTGACCTGTCAATCTATAACACTATCAGAGAAGGTTTTTAGAATTAAAACTCTTCCTTGTTTTCAAAACAAACACTATGTGGCCTGAGAACATGATGAGGATCTAAGTGTTTTGTGAAAGATTTTTGCAGAGATTTTTATGAAGAGGAGAAATACAAAGACGATTCAAACGTTGTCCTCATATTCTCAATTCACCTAACTACTGATGTTAAAAGAAATCCAAATGCCTAAAGACAGTAAAGGGGCATGCATAGCTTAGAGATGGAGAGGGAGATTAGCAATAACAGAACTGTTATGATTCTTGATTAGAACAGTTGCTTTTCTTCAACATTAAAAAGGGACTTACTGCACCATTTCAGGATTCCAGTCTCTGGGGCTGAACCATGTCCTGGATTATCATGCGCTAATACAATGGTCCTGCAGGCAGGCAAACGCAAGCTTTCCTCTCCTTTCCTGTTTATCTCTCATGTACATCCGTGGTGTTCCTTTCTAATTTGGTATCCTCCAGCACAGGCAGTTATTCATCTGTTACTGCAATCAAGACTGATGCTGGAGGATAAAACAAAGAAAGAAAAAACAGTACTGGATGGAACTCAAGGAGAATTGATCTATGCTGTGAACACATATTGAATAACAGGAGGAATATATTGGTATTTATTGCAATCTGCCCATGGCTAGAACAGCTGAATGGTCCCTGTTATATGCATATTCTCAGCGGTTTACAACTTTAGGAAGAGCACTGATGAGAATACATAGACTATTTCAACCCACCAATGATTTATCTAATGAAGTATTAGGATGTGACAGTTGGAAACATTTCCCAGCTAGGGACTCCTGTCCTAGGTGCTTTACTTGCTCCAAGAACATTTCCTGTAAGGAGCACTTGGGGTTTTTCGTTTGTTTGGGTTTTTTTAATCTAACATGTCTCCATAGCAGCAGAAAGTTAATCTTTAATTGATGAATGCAAAAGCTTAGACAAACCACAAACGCACTATTCAGCATGTCAAGCTTACAAAGGAAGTTCTGGTTCTATCAGGTTTCCACACCACATGCAGCTGCAACATTGGCTTATATTACTAATCACTTGCAGTATTTGTGTCTTGGGTTGTAACAGATGGTGTTTGTGAGGCATGCAAAAGCTTCAGATAGCCAAATGGTACAGCAGTTGAGATAAGGAAAAAAAATCCTCAAAACAAAATAACCCATCCCTACTGTGGAGGCTGGAATGTGAGCAGTGTTTAAATTATTCCTAGTCTCTGCAAGCACAGTGGATTTACAGACTCTTAACCCTAAATAGGACTAGATTTAATCTTTCATATTTCATTACCCCAGTAAATCCGCACAATGTCAGCTAATAGATGTGAAGCACAGCAATGTGGCAAACCACAACACAAGAAAGTTATGTTCCTGATACTTTGAGAGGCCTGGGCTCCAGATTTGATTAGTACAACTCAGGTGTAGCTCACAGATGTTTTGGTAGCATCTCAGTTCTGATGGCAAAAAGTAGTACCCCATATGCTAGTGAACTTGAAAATTCAACACGATGCACCATTAATTAAATGCAGTCATCTTTCTAAACTTTTAATCATCTTTTTTAAACTAGAAGAGGGTAGACTTAGACCAGATATAAGGAAGAAAATTTTTACAATGAGGGTGGTGAGGCACTTGCACAGGATTTCTCCATCCCTGGAAACATTCAAGGTCAGGAGGTAGGAGG
>Ga0181612_169277_pt1 | contig 12730 bp, 7 predicted proteins | sample HoacroProtozoa21_FD_119630 | JGI IMG/M metagenome (GOLD analysis project Ga0181612, IMG submission 119630) | Hoatzin crop microbial communities from Cojedes, Venezuel. Combined Assembly of Gp0051906, Gp0051904, Gp0051908 | reverse complement strand
TACTAAAGACTACTAAAAACTAGAGAATATTAAGGCCTTTTTGTTGTAGTTTCACATTTCTTACAATCCTCTCTATCAGAAGGATAGGGTAGACATAAAGTAATAGTTCTGCTTTCCTTTATGACACATTAAGATTACGCTTTTGCAGCTAGCTTTGCTTCATCAGATTCATTTACAAATGAAGCAAAATGCTACCAGTATGAAAAATTCATTGTAAGAGATGTAACTCCACTAAGCACTTCTTTAAGCAAAAGCCTTGCATAAAATCCAAACACTTTAAAAACTGACATTCTCTCACGAAGAGTGAAAAATAGCCTATTAAAATATTACTAGAAATATACAAACAGTGAATTCAAATGCACTTATTAATCGTTACAGCATTGTTTTAAGTGACAACAGAGTTGAAACACTCTAAGAGAAAAATGTTCCCTGGCATTTCTTGGCAAACTAGATTAACAACAAAATCGAAAAAAAGAACATATTTCAGCTGAGCTTTAAAGCACCCTCCAGACTCTTCATAAACATTGGTACTATTTCCTGTTCATTACTTGCATTATCTCTTATTAAAATGTGATTCTTTAAATCAGAAGATTCTGAAATATTTAAGGATTGAATTTTCTATTGAATTTTTATGAAAGTCAGCTGGGCTAGGATTATTATACATTTTTGGTACTTTTGAGAATGTTGGTTCAGCTCCCAAATTCAGGTGGTATTATGAGAGGACACAAGAGATTATAGGCTATATTTTTTGCCGCCTTCTCAGGGACGTTTATACTTGGACCAGCCTCAGAAAGTTATAATGAGATGAATCACTTCATGCCTATTGTCCAATGTAAAAGTCAAACTACACACTACATTTAAAAAATGACGATATGATACTTCCCTCTAACCTTATCAAATAGTTTTTTTTTTAATCAAATACAGTGTTTTGAGATAAAGATATAATATTCTTTTACATAATCAAGCTGTATTGTCCTATATTTAATATATTGTTCTGGAAAATCTTTTGTTTGCTCATTATGCTCAACCTTACCGAGAAGCACTGTTTGCTGTAACTGCAGTAAGCGTCAGAAAGTCAAACGGCACCCAGTGTAGCCTGGCATGATCCAAAGTACCTTCTCATCTAACATGAGGAAATGACTTTAACAGCTTAGCTAACATTATGATGGCAAGATAAAAGCTGATTTAAACTCTCCGCATTGATATCTACACTACTGTTCCTCCATACAGATCCACCATCATAAAACTGCATAATTGTTTATTCACTTACTTAGATTGGGTTAATTGTGATTTCAGCTAATTAGAGACTTTCATCTGAATTCAGAAGATGATAAACTAAAAGCTCTGTACTCCATAGTTTTCACTCGGTAAAACAGACTCCCTCCTTTAATCCGATTCCCATTTTTGATGGATCAGGGAGAGACCCTACACTGGGCAGCAATCCAAGCCAACTTCTGCTACATTAGTTAGGTGACAAAATTAATCTAGCTCTATCAAGCCAGTTGAAGGTAAACTGAGCTGGTATTTTATGAAATTGGGGAGAAAAAAACCATAATGAAAGATGGCTTAGAAGAAACTGTGGGATCAACAACATTACAAAATAACAGGAAATATAAATACAATAATTTTATCTATATTATCAATGAACCTTTTTTATATTTAAGACTTTTAACCTATTTCCTTTTCAGCTGCAGTCTTCTTAGCAAAAACAAAAGTCAATTAAAAAAAATGAATTCTATGTCTTAAAATATGAAAGCGATGGGAAGAAATTCTGGTGATGTATACCACAATCACTAACAATGTTCACATTAGAATAATTTGTTGAGAATTTTTAAAGTCTACAGAACATTATCAGACTTCTTCTAAGTTATTCTTTATTAGTATAGCTACTATTTTTATTGAACTAGTTGGTTTTTTTGTGTGTTTCTGTGTAAGTAGTTGCTGTCTAGTTGTACCTTTCAGAGAAGTAAAATGAAAAACTCCTGTGTGGTAAATTTAATAGCAGGTACTTCAGACCCTCAGATCCTGCCAACTGGCAAATTTCTTTGGCATTGGTTCCTATAAAATAATTATTTATTCTGCTACTGTAATACTGAGCATTCATCCCTCTTTAAGTTATATAGATCATATGCCTGTATCTCTGCCAGGATGTCTGAACTTATTTTTCACCAACAGGATGAAAAGAATGAACTGAAAATTATTCTATTAGTTAGTATTGCAGGCAAACACACATAGTAAGTAAATTTCTGTGTACCATTGCCTTGTGTTTGATATTGTACCATCAAAGGTTAATTAACTTATAGTTGAGGTAAAAAGCATCTATTAGATGACACAAAGCAATAGAAAATGTACAAATCTGTAATGACAGCAATGTGAGCCATTCACTTGACACATCTTCTCTGTCTCTGTCTTTTAAAAGTAATCTTTCTTCACGGGGGATGGGAAGGGTGAGAAAGTGCTTTTCTAGAAATTGTGTAGCTTTTCTCTTCTTTCAACTTGAACACAGGGAAAACGAAAAAAATCTCCACAAAATGTTTGCATGTTGTCCCTCCAGTGTATGTATAGTTATGTATATATATATTTATACATACACACACACTTATACAAATATGAGGCATCCAGTCAGTTCCTTTGGAGATAATGTGTTTATTCTAGGGGCTGAGAATAGGAAAGTATCTTGTGCTACTGCTATGCACACATTTCAAAGACTTGATTGTTGGGATGATTGTGCTGTCCATTTATCTTATTGCCAACAGTCTAGTCTTCATAACATTCTAAACTGTTAAGCACACTGGCCAGTTTCACAGGAGTTGGTAAGAAGTCTCATATTTCTTCAAAATGAGACACTGGATAGAGGATGAAGATGCTGCCAGTGAGGAAAAGGCAGGAGGAACTCAGACATTCAGTACTTTGCTAGGAAGTGACTAGTCACAGTTTCTTTCTTGCCTGCAGTGTTTCATAAGGAGAACTTGGTTATATACCCTTTCTACTGGAATATAGTAGGTAAGGCTTCAGGGAAAAAGAAAGCATCTGGAATAAGACTTCATTAGTTCCACTGTCCCATCACCTGGTCACATTTGACTTACCTACTTTGAAAAACATTCTGTAGGTGAACTCCTGTAACCAGTGAAGAACACATTGTGTTCAAATCATATTTCATTTTGGTTTAAATTATGTTGCTCTATTCCTCAGAGAAAACTCTAAAAACTTTTGTTTTCATCAATCTTCTAGGTCATGACATAGCATAGTTACAGTATACATAGGGTCAAGGACAGTATAGTAGCACGGCACATAAAAAATTTCCTTTTACCATCGGATATAAAATATAAGAAGGCAGTATGATGAAGTTTAATTCAAAGACTATCTCTATGAACAAATAATCTATTTTGTAACAAAGGGCAGCTGTATGAACCAGCTTAGCCTTCAACAATTTTAAAAGCCCAATGTACAGAACACAGTAGCCAATAGCAATAGAAGCAACAGAAACCTCAGCAAGTTACAAAGCTGACTCCTCCTGCTGTGAACTGAAGATAAGAACATCAGCATGACAAAATGTGCAACACAAGGCACTGATGGAGGTGTTTGAGACTTTTTGAAAAATTCCCACTAGTTTCAGTTCTGCCACTGATTTGCTTTCTTTTGTTCTCAAATGTTTGTCTATCAGTTCCTAACACAGCCAGATTACCAAAGTAATCAGCTATAGAGCAAGAGTCTGTCACTTGTAGGACTTAAAGTCCTAACAGAAACAAAACTCAGGCCAGAAGTGGCTGTGGCTGTAGACCTTTTGCCCACAGTCTTAATTACAGACTCCCTTAAACTTTTTTTTCCTACTGTTAGTTCCCTTCCCTCCTGACTTATCAAATCAATAAACTGGCTCAAGCATTTCATAAAGTAGTTTTAAGGAATACCTATACATTTTCCTGCTCTGAGAACCTAACTAAATAAGCTGTCTGCTCTGTAATGCAGAACATTCCTTTGTCTTTTCAAACACTTCTTCCTGTATCCTCAGAATAAGTCACTTTTAGATAGCTTTATTTAAAAAAAACAACCAAACAAACACAAAACCCAAAAAACCTGCAGGGTTCTTTTTCAACAGCTTATCTTTCTTTAAATCCTTTCTTCTGTGATACACATTTTATCTATTTTTTATTTTTTGTTTTGTTTTATTCCTGACATGGTTTAGTGCTTTTATTATTTACCAATCAAAGTGTTTACTAAATCTGCTTCAGATATGACTGTAGTCTATGTCTCTTGGTAGTGCAAATAATTCTGTGATATTTGGCTGGATCCAATACAGAAATTAAAAGGATGTAAAGTTCAGTGGAATTAGGACTGACCTAAGGAGATAAATACCTTTTTAAGTACTGTGTGCACCTAATTATTGTATTGCGTATTAGACAATGTCAGTACCCTATAAAAGAAATCTTTAAGGGAAGAATTAAGAATTTATTTTCTTATTTATGAAGTAAAAAAATTGTTGAGGTAAATGTGAAAACCTTTCCTTATTCTAAGGAAAAGTGCAATGTCTCATTTATTCATTAATTCAAAAAGACATGCCTCAAACTCAACATCAGACTAAATTTTTCACCAATCCAGTCTTGTTCAATCACTTGAAAAGTGAACACCTGATAATCAGCACCTTGCTATTTGTCTGTCTGTTCCTCATGATGCCAGTCAATCTGCAGGCTGGGACAGAAGAAACCCTCCCATGGCAATTTACGTTGTATGCACCTTTTAAAGTTGCTTCAAGAGTAGGAACCTGTCTCTGAAATAAAAAAAAAAAATCTCAAATGAAATTCCAAGACGATTTTAATATAATTCTGAGCTGTAGCTGCATGGGAGTAAAGAAGGCTGGAAAATTATCTAAAAGTAGTTTAAAGCTGATGAGACAAGGACTTGAGTTGTAACACATAATTTGGTGTTTTGAAATTGCCCAAAGCTCGGGAATATTTGGTTGAGGAGTACTGCTAAGACCTGTCTACATTTAGACTTGATTTAAAGCTACCATACAAATCGAGCTGAAGAGCTGCTGATGAATACCCCCATTGAGACATGTCACAGAGCAACTGACTCTATTGTTTTGCTTCTGTAAGTTCATTTATCTTTTCTGTCTTACAACCAGCATATCCAAATGAGCTATTGTTTGAAAATGATCTGTCACTGAAAAGCATTTCTTTGTGCAGATGTGAAATTACAGCAATCACACTATTTTTTTCTATTCATTGTCATCTGAAATATTGATACCAACACATTGTATTTTATTTGGTGCTCCGCCAAGGCCAAGGTCCAGGCTGTCAGATTTTAGCAAATGACATAAGGTCTGCAGCTAATTTCCTGTGTTGACAAAACTGAGTTGAGAACTCCTTAAAAATGTACCAGGACTCTAACAATGTTAATGTTTTGTTCCAGGAAATAACATATGAGAGAAGATAAGAATTATCATACTGGGATGAGTCAATCACCCACTACAGCAATAGCCTACAACCAAGAACGTCTATTCTCGTACGTTTTACATGAAATTAGAAAAATGTTATGCTTAACCAAGTGGCACGAGGAAGGAAATATGTTCTTAAGGGTAAACAGGCCTACTGGAAACCTTCTGTGATTGATCCACATATCTGATAAATAGTTCTGAAATGGGATTGATATTTCTGAATGTTACAAAGTTTTACTCAAAACACTAGGACTCCAACTAAGAATAAAGTATGTGTTAATGAATTGAATAAGTTGTAGACTAAAATTTGTAAATTTAGTACCCCATTAACAGAGATATTTCATAGTCACTTTCATTTCAGTCTAGGAAAAAGAAAGTGAGATGGAGAAACTGTTGGAAAAAAATAGACTTTGTAGAAATACACATTTCTTCCCTACACAAAAAACATATTATTTTTTTTGTTGTGACTTTTGAATAAGATAAAACTGAATAGTGCATTTTAGACAGACTATCTATGATTTTTATTGATATTTCTCTTTTAAAACTCTGTAAATCTGCTCTTGTGTAATTTTTCTATAGATTATGAAATTTAGAAATTAGAGAAGGAAAGTTACAAGGTGTAAATTTTTTACTGTCCTCATTCTCTATCTTTTTTAAATTTGTAGAAGTTTCCACCCAGTTGTTATAAAATGTATCAGAGGAAAACAAAAAATGAAACCAAATCAGGAACCAACCAGCCAAAAAGAAACCTACCAAATAAAATACATGGGATTATATTCTTTAGAGAATCTGGGTAGCTGTATATCCAAATCTTGATACATACACAGAGAAAATTAACCCTATTTTTAATTCACTTGTAAGTCGTAGAAATGCAGAACAGGAAGTGATCATGAGAGGCTGTGGTCTATGTAGTCTGTTCCAGTGCAGATCCAATTACGCTATCAACCTTCATAACAGGTTTTTCTCACTTGTTTTAAAATTTTCACGTGACAGAGATACTATAGGCTTTCTAGGTATTCCATCAAAGTGTGTCATTACCTTTAGCATTAGACTTTTTTTCCTGCTGCCTAGACTAATTCTGCATTGTTCCATTTCAAATCCATTATTCTATCACAGTGAGTGTTGAGAAGAGAAGATACTTTTTTGCTTTACAGCTATCTTTTATGTATTTGGAGATTTAACATTTCCCTTCCATCTTCTCCTCTAAATAGTCTACATTAGTTTTCATATTCCTTACATTTTCTAAATGTCTGATCAATCCCATTGTTTTCCTCCGGACTTCTTACAATTCACCTACATATTTCAAATATTTATTGGCTGACCTTTTACCACAGCCTCATGAGTGCAGGAAATGCATGCAAACATGATTTTCATTGTGGAAATGTGCTTTTACTGCAAGAAAAAACATAATTGTAAATTCTCCAGTTGTATAAACTAAGCAGATTAGTTTATACCTCCGTAGCTCTTGTTTTCCCTTATTTTTCTCATTTCCCAGTTCTGGATTTTTCCATATCCACAATGAGTTCCTCTTCTCCTCCTTACTAAAAGACAACAGAAGGTGAGTTGAAGCTGCTGGATGGGAGGTGGCTTCTTGTAAAACTTCACAGAATAAGGAAGTAAAAGTACTGCATAAAGTGGCTAAAGGAAGGCTGGGAAGAAAGAATTTCAGGAGTATTAATTGGTTCTTCCTTGTTGCCAGGATGATGATGGAGCCCAAGCTGGCCTCCAGTGGACCACTAGTTCCATGTTAATCCCTTATTATTGTCATAAACCTCACTGGTGTCTTACCTGTTGTCCTGGGTTCAGCCAGGACAGGGTGAACTTTCACAAGAAGCCAGGAGGGGACACAGCTGGGCTGGCTAACACAAACTGGCCAAACAGAACAGGGTATTCGGTACCATGTGCCATCATGCTGGGTTCTGGGGGGGGTGGGGAGCTGGCTGGGGGGAAGTCAATAGCAGCTCGGGAGCGCATGGGGCATTGGGCGGTGAGGGTTGCTCTGTCCATTTCGCTGTTTGTTTTGTATATTCTTCTTATCAGTATTACTGTTGTTACTGTTCACTTCATTTGCTGTTTCTGTTAAACTGCCCTTTTCTAGACCCATGAGTTTTTGCGTTTCTTTCTCCACTCTTCTTCCCACCCCAGTAGGGTGAGGGGCGATAGAAGGATCGTGTGGCCCTTTGTTGCTGGTCACGGCCAAACTGCAACACCTGTCTATCAGGTTCCCATGTGTATGATTTTGCTTGTCCTCCATTCTCATCTCAGCTCTTCATCTGTTTCCCAGGTTGTCCTGGCAGATAAGACTGTTAACTCCTTTGAGGGAGCTGGTCCTCTGCCTAGCCTTACTTTGGCACAGATATCTATGGTGGACATCAGAATATCCAACTATTTCATAAGTGAAAATAGTTGAAAATATTTGTCCATTCCCTCGTCTCTACTTCTACATCAAGTAAATCCAAATTTAATTTTGTAGTATTTATTTATTTGTTTAGATTGGTTTTACTCCTGCAGATGGCAGCATAGAGGAAGAAAGAGGAGAGGGGTCTAGAGTGTACTAATGTTTTTCCTGTAGTAGCTATGTTACGTGTGACAGTTTGGGTAACTTGGCTAGAAAAGCTCAGAAATATCCAAAACTTCTTAATTTGTTAACTAGACAAACTGAATAGCTGCTGATAAAGCTGTATTGCATGACCTTTTTGATTTTAAGCAAGCCATCTACGAGGACTCACACGCTCCCCTTGTGGCTGCTGAGATAATCTGACTTCTGAATGAGAGTGAGAAGCTTATTAGTAAGCAATAAGAAACATTTATTTATTTAAACAGTGATGGACAGAGGGTCAAGAGATAGATCTGATGTGATTTAGATCATCTGTTATTTACCAACATCAGCCAAAGAGGCCTCTCAGTGATCATCCGAAGGTCTGCATTACTAAAGCTGTAAGGACCCCAGATTTGATGGCAAAGTTTGCAACATGAAATAGCAACACTTCTTTGCGTCTGGAGAATCCCAGAAACGTTCAATATTTCTTCTGTCTACCTTTCATACAACTTCTGCAACATAAGTTAGGAAAGGATGTGCTTGTGTGCTCCTGTGCAGAAAATATAAATGTGGAAACCTCATACAGAAACCGTACAGTTTAATATAACCAAGACGAACAGAAAGCAGGAGCTTTTACAGTGATCAGCAGCTTTGCTGCTTCAATATTTTTTTCTTTCAAGTTACTGAGAAAGATTCCCAGAGCTGGCTCAAGACCTCTTGGCAACACAGAAAAAATTAAATTGTGCAGCTCCATAGGTGAGAAGCTGAGAAGGGCTGGAGCAGGAGCACAAAGCCACAGGGGAGCTGCAATGAGCTCAACTGCTTGCTCTTGCTCCTGCTGTCTGGCAGATGGGAGGATGTGAGCAACAACTGCTCTCACACCAGCAGCCTCCACCGCCGCCTGCCCACTTTCCAGAACTCTGGCACAGATAAATCATGTACTGGGGTCATGGACACTGTTCTTATATCCACTTTACCTATGCCAACAGCCATTGTTTTCCATGCATTTTTGTTACATATTTGTTTTCTGCACAGAATTGTAATTCTAACGTGAATGATCTTAAGAAGAACAATTTATGGAACATGTTATCATGAAGTAAAGTATCAGTTGTGAACTTTCGTATGTTAATACAAAGTGCTGCTAACACTAATAGCTTTCTATTAGTCCTTTCAGTTTGTATCAGCTCTGTATTCTGCCTTTGAAGTTGAATGAAGAAAAAATGAACAAAGTACTTTATTCCATTTGTTTTCTAAAAAAAATCCAGAATGAATAAACACTGCCTTTTGTTTCAGCAAGTTGCTAAATTTAAATACAATGCACACCTACCAAGACCCATGAAAGTTCACAAGCACTGAACATTTTTGTGCCCCGAGGGTACGTTCTTGAGGAAGTTCTGATGATAAATTGAGTTCACTTCCACATGATGAAGAATTTCATATATTTGTATTTTAGATCCTTAGTCATGTTTTAAATTTACATTTACCTGAATACTTTGTAGCAGCTGACATGTCTATTACATTTTAGAACACTGTTTTCAGTGCATATGGTACTGCTGATATGAAACGTTCCAAAAGACTTTTCAAATATGTAGGTGCATTTCCACTTTACTTAGAGTTGCTACCTCTTTTAGTACTTCTCCCCATTGAATCGATCTTTCCACAGATCTATTGCTGTTTGCTTTGCCATCTTCTTCCCTAACCATGTTTAACTGAGTTTAGGGCCAAGGCTTTTTAAGTATGGCTTTTATGTAGGAAAAATCTCATCTTCCTTGAATCTAGTTTTCATTAATAAGGTTTCAAATAGTCACCATGAGGTTTCCTTGATCAGAAACCAAACAATTTCTGCATTCTGGCTCTTAATTGCACGTATTGTTAGAAAACTCTTTCATATGAATAGATTGCTTTTGATAGTTACAGGAAAGAGGAACAAGTGTTGTTTTCAAAGACTTTTTAAAAATTCTGATGAATTATTCCTTAATCCATCACTGACAGTTTAATACTGTTTTTTTTCTTATTGCACAGCCTCTTCCATTTTAATTAGATATATCTCTATATATATGATGTTCTTTGTGGACCCATTTATTTTTCCTAGAAATTAGACTTGGAACAGAGAACAGAAAAAAATGTTCCCCCAGTCATGCCTATTCAAGAGTGATTTACTCATTCGAATCTTTAAAGCCAGACATCACTTTTAAAGGATTATGGGGTTATTCAAACAAGAACATGTTTCACCCATTGTTTAATCATCTATAAAAAACTGCTGGTAGCAGAATTTAAAATTGTTATTTCTTTTCAAAGCAGTACCCGGTGGAGAATAACATGGGCAGTCACAATGTAAGTTTAGTGTTTTGGAATGACCCAATGTCCTCCAGAAGTACTGGGCTATTTCCAGTTTCCTTCTGAATCCTTACCTTTACCGGAGAATGTATGTTTGAGAAAGCTGGATGATGAATAATGCACATATCAGTGTACTGGAAAGAAGAAAGTGAAAGACTTCATGAGTTAGGCACACAATCAGGAGAAGAATATTTCAAAATGTATGTTTTACATATATCATAGAAACCTATTGGAATACGCAAAATAGTTATATGAAGTTTACGTGTGTCTAAATTCAGTGTTTCTTTTGCTCTTATTGTTTTCCTGTAGCCTCCCCCCCTCCTCCCCCGCCCACCAACTGGATCCTGCATATATATTTGCTTTGTTAAGGATTAATGGTATTAGTATTCTACAGCTAGGAGAGGTTTTCATTTGCTGTCATTCACTGTAGTCTGTCATTTCTTCTGCTATCTGTGACCTCATTATAAACCATAACTAACCATGACATCTTATGCTGTAGCTAGAAGAGTGGAACAGGTCCCTTTTATTTAGTTCTTTATTTCTTCTTTTCAGCATAGACAAAGTATCAGCGCACTAATCATTACTCGGAGACATATGGTTAGATTCTAGCCAATAAAACTTTGCCCATAGTTTCCCAGCAGGAAAGAGCTGCATCTTTTGGGTTTTTTTAGCTTTGTCTCCCTTGTCATATGCAGACTAGCTTTTAGGGCATACCGATGGATTTAGATACAGAACTCCTACAGCAAAGTTCTGAAAGCCTGAACTACGAGCAGGATGATTTAAAATTTGTTTCTGAAAACCACATTAATGTATCTTTAAATACATATAATATTTTGTACATAGCAAAAGTCATAAAAGAAGAGGATCGATCACTGGAAATCCAGGAACATTTAAGTGAGCTGAACAAATGTCTTGCAATCTAAATGACTGTTGTTAAACTGAAAAAAATTTGAGTGATTTTGTAAGACCAAAGAGGAAAAATCAACTTCTGAACAATTCTACTTACATAAGAAATACCAGAACAAGTAAGAAAAGATCAAATTAATTAAAAAAAATAACTCAAAGCTGAATATTTATTACTAGCTGAAATATACAAATTTTTATTTCTTAATGGTCATCTAACACACAGGCAATTTGTTTTCTTTCTCACAGAATAAATAATGTTTTATAATGCATTACTTTCCACAAAGGACATTTCAGCAGAGGAATTTCAGGTGTGCAGATCTCCCTTTGACCTACATACTTCAGATTTTGGTTGAGAAGACCTTTAGCAGCAGCTAATACATGTATTCTGCTACTAGTTAAATACATTACTTGAGAAATGAATGTAAGGGATTGACTTATTCTTACAGGTTAGCAGATCGTGACTGATGATACAACTCATGAAGAGAATGGACCTCTGTTTTCTTGTGTAGCTAACAAAAAATTAATATGTCCAAAGCTTATCTGGTGTTCAGTATAGGAACTCTATTAGACTGCTGAAGAGTAGATCAATGTATTTATGTGCACATATGTAAATCAATGTATTAATGGAACTTTACCGTCCAAATAGCTATCACATTTTGATATATGACTTGATTATTCCCATAGGTGATAAGCATATGCTTACATGGAAATTGTAAGGCAAAAGCATAAATTCTCACTTTTTCAGGTACTGTTTTACCTATGATGCAGAATAAGGGATAATTAAAGGTAAAAATTTGTTACAGATTGATGATGTTAACAAAGCAACTGTGAAAATCAAAGAACCCCAGAGATATGAGAAAACGTCTCCTAAGACTTATGGAGAGTAGATTTTGATTCATGTTAAAGAGAGTGATTGTTACAACTTTCTGCATCTCTTGGTGACAGGGAGCTAAGTAGATCAGGCAGGTGGAGCGAGCCTCCATCATGTTGGTCTCCCTCTTCCTTGCAGACCCTGGGATATGAAGCTTACCAGTCCTGTATCATACTGTTTGTTTTCCTGATTCTGAAACAAGGCAAACTGCATATGGAAAGGTAACTCCTTTACCATAACATCAACTCCTGTATCAAGATCATCACAGCATTTACACTATGACTAAACCAGTAGCTCTTAAAACATATTGCTGTTTTCCTTCCTCCATCTTACTTACTTTTTTCTACTTTAAAAAAATGCAATTACTTATTTGTGTCCTGTGAAACATAAGCACTAATTAACTAGCAAGGACAATTCCACTCATGCAATATAGGCATGAGTCTGTGAGCAGAAAGAGGAGATAAAAGCAAGAGCCTTAAACAGATGGAGCTTTATAAAAATTAGTGAGCAACTGACATGCCTGTAGTTTTCCAGAAGCTAGCTGCAAGTAAGAAAATATCAGAAACAGAAGCTGTAATTTCTTTAATTTCATTCTTGTATTTTATTCTCCTTTGTGCAAAAATGTTTTATTTTTCTTGAAGGC
>Ga0181612_104483_pt1 | contig 12730 bp, 4 predicted proteins | sample HoacroProtozoa21_FD_119630 | JGI IMG/M metagenome (GOLD analysis project Ga0181612, IMG submission 119630) | Hoatzin crop microbial communities from Cojedes, Venezuel. Combined Assembly of Gp0051906, Gp0051904, Gp0051908 | reverse complement strand
CCAGACAGCTAGCCCAGGCTGGGCAATGGAAATATTCCATACCATAGATGTCATGCTAAGTTTATGAATGGGGGATGGCTGGGGGGCAGAAAGCTGTCTGCATTTTCTTGTTTTGGTGAGATCGAATCCTCTCTTGTCCAGGAGCTTGAAATTTTTTTCAAGAATTTTGAGATTTTGGGGTTCTTCATTCGCTGCTCAGGGACTGACTGAATCTGTCATTGGGTGGTGATAAAAATTGTATATAGGGTTTTTTTGCATATTCTTTATAATAATAATAATAATAAGTATTATTATTATTATCAGTATTAGTATTTTCTTTGTTGTCTTTTTAAATTGTTTTCATCTCAACCCATGCGTTTCCCCTTTTGTCCATTTTGTCCTCCCCATACTGCTGCGGGGGAAGGGGAGGGGCGAGAGAGTGGCCATCCAGTGCTTAGTTGCCAGCTGCTGGGTTAAACTACGGTAGTACCAAAGGAGAAAATGCCCAGCTATGGCTACAGCTTACTTTTGATCACCGAAACAACACTTTATAAATCATCACTTCAGTCAGAAAATTAATTGAATTTACTGGGCAACAAACACACGCATATATATGTATGTATGTATTAGTACGCATACAAATAAACACAGAAAGTTTACCTTTTGCCTACTTCTAAAGTGTGTCACTTAAGAAGTCGCTTAATTTTCCCATGCTTCCTCATCAATCAAAGTAGAAAGCAGTAGAAGGCAGGCAAAAAGCTATATATGTCTGACATGGTTAACCTGAAATCAAACCTGTTGCATGAGCACAGAGAGTAATTTCAATTTAAAGAGCTCATAAGAGATTCCCCATGATGCCATAAGCTAGTAAACACAATTACAGTTTATGAGTTAGTGGAACAATATGTCAGAAACAACAACAAGCTTTAAAGTAGGAGCCGAGTCCTCATCCACAGTAGACAATTCTCATACGTAACCTAACTCTTTAGGGAGAATACTGGTGTATGTTGAATACATGTGGTGGAACTTATCTGCAAATAAGCTGAATTTGTTACCAAGTAACAAATATGTTCCAGCCTAATTTTGTTTATTTTTATCTAGTCTTTAATCCTGTATGTAAATAAGATTATCTTTTTTACTTACAGCAAAAGAATTATTGAAAACATTGCACCTAAATAGTTGAAATTGATGGGAGTATAACCTCTTACACTATAGAACATGCTTTACTTGTACTGCATGTTGTTTCTATAGTTCATGATAACACACTTCTCAGGACTTTAAAAAAATTCTCATGAAAACAGTGAATAAAATCTGTGAAGTAGAGATGTAGATTATTGATTCCTTTACAGAAGAGGTGCAAACGTGATTTGCAATGTAGCTGACACGAAAGTCAGGGAGCTAAACAATTCAATCAGTTTAGCTCATTCAAGCAAAAGTTAAGAAAAGAGCTAATAGTAGTATCTAACCAAGGATCTGCCTCCAGAAAGAAAATATTTCTTTTAAAGACAGACAGACTAAATATGAGACTCATACTAAAATTAGCTTGTTTCCAGACTAGAAACAGAGATAAAAACATGTAATCGCTCGAATATTTTGATGGTGTCTACTTCACTTTAAATTATTCCCAAAACGAAACAATGCTTTTTGGAAGTTACAAATGCAACGCAAAATTAATTTTTTATTGGGGACAATCTCCTATGGATTATCAAAGTTGACATACATACAGTTTCTTCTGATCTTAAAAGTTGTGCAATAGAATGTCATAGCAAACTCAACCTAAACAACCAGATAACCTGACATAAACCAAAGATAACCTTAGTTTTCGTTATCATTTGTTCCGCATTTTTTTTTTAAATTTGCAGAAGGAAGCCTATCCTGAAAAAAAGTATAGGTTGCTCAGACTCAAAATAGCTAAAATATCAAATAATTATTATTTATCTTTTATAATCTTCACTGTTTAAACTCAGTGGTCTGACAGTTATAATCAGTTAACATACATTCTGTCGAAAACTTGCACGTCTTGCTAAGATTTTAGAATGATTCATAATAAACTGAACTGAATTAATAATTAAACAGCTATCATTATTTCCTTTATGCAGGATATTAATTGAGGTCAAAGATCATTTAGAGCACAGTTATTAGACTGTATGCATTAAACAGAAAAAAAGAAAAATGTGCTTTTCTAGCCTAATAGATTTGTAATGGCTGCAAAGAGATAATTGTGGGAAACCTTAAATAATCCCTGTGAAAGCTTTTGGAAACAGACTGTGTTATTGATGAGTCAAACAGAGCCAGGATGTTCAACCGGGGCTTCTATCATCCTAGTATCTGCTGGAAGAATATTAGGGTTGGGCACATACATCCAGGAGAGATACACAGTGTCCTGAAGATGGTTTCTTGACATACAATATCTATAAACCAAGGACAGGAGGTGCTCTTCTGGACCAGATAATCCCAAAAGAAGAAGAACTGTTCAAAGATGTAAAAGCCAGTAGCAAATGTGAACGGCAGTGACAAAGAACTTAAAGCCCTGAAAGAAGGGAGCAAGACAAATAGTAGAAATTCTTCCCTCGGAACGATTCAGCTTCAGAACTGAAGCTTTCCAGAAAATCGCACTCTCAGCAGTGGTTTGGGCCTTTTGGCATCTCATGATTTTTCTGCCTGCTCCAGCATTTTCTTATTTATGTTTTAAGGCTAGATAAGAAATAGCTTGCACCTCCTCTAAATAACTGAGATGTCAACATACACTCAGCCAAAGGTTTTGAACTTTGTGGAGAGGGGAGAAAAGAAAAAAAAGAAAGCATTTATACATTTTCTTACACTCCAGAACCTGATGGTCCAGTAATTAGAATGCTCATCCAAGGAACAAGAGGCCTATTAACTTATATAACTGCTCTGTCACACAGAAAGCCAGGCTTTGAAATACAACCTGTCATGCCTACTTGAGTGCCTAACTGGAATTTCTAGATTACTAGCTTAGTCCTCCCCAGGTATGTTTCTACTTTATATTAAAATTATTCACCAAATCTAACAGAGATGACAGAGAGGACTGCAGCACCTAATGGTAAAGGAAAAAATACCAGAAGAAGGACTTAAACATAAATATTAAGTATCTGAAGTATAAACTTCAGTACTTAACTGACCCTTGAATACTCTACAGAAGGAGTTTTGTCCTTCTTGGTTGTGATCAAATATTCTCCACTGAATCCTAGGAATCTCTCTCAGGTTAAAATCTGTTCAAAGCAGTACAACCATGTGAAAAGCCTTCCTTAGCCCAATAACTGAATTCGGTATCTAACTCTACTCAAAACTGGAGTTCACAGCATAATTGAAAAGAAGATTCTAGGGTTTGGGATGTGGGTTTTTTGGCTGTTTCTTTTTAATTAAAATGGTGAGGGCGCAACATTTTAATCCCAGAAGGTGATCTCTAATCTTGACCCAGAACAGCATTTAAAACACTAGATTCACTTCAGACCTAAGGACATTTCATGACAGTATCTATATACTTAAAGTTAAGAACATGCTTTTTAGGCTGATGAAAACCAAAATAATTAAATTTCACACTTTCAAAAGGATGTAGAACGGCAGCTATAGTACTAAATGCCATGCCATAAATGTGACATAGAAGGTCTTCATGATATTATGTTTTCTCAGAATATAGAGATAAATTTACATAAAGTGCCAAATGACACCGAGAAGACAAAGATCAAGGAAAGATTCATGAAACAAAAATTACTAGTATCTTCACTGAAATTCTAGTATAAAAATACAAAGCTTATGTACAGCTTCAGTGTAATAGCCAACTGCTTTCAGGACTTTTTTGTGAATAACAGAGCAGTTTTCAGCTCATAATTTCTATTCACAGCTTAGTTAAGACAAATGTACGCTTGGGTTTGGAAATAAGATCTGAAGGGGAAGTCTATCACCAAAATAATGTCTCATAAAAACGTCATAGTATAGATGTCAGCTTACTTAACCATTAGAACAGTGGGGGTTTACAGCACAAAGACTTTAAGGAAGTGTGGCATTTCACATTTAAAACATTATTGTGCACAGCTATAAACTTTATTTCCAGTTGGTCCAATATAAAACACTTCTAAACAAAGCTTTCATTTGTAAAGATATTTTAGACTTAAAAATTTCCCAGAAGAGAGACATAGGGAATATTTTTTTAATGATCTACAGAAGCTCTAAAAGTTTGCAATGTCTTCTGATTATTTCACCAAAACTATAAATCAGATTGATGTTATGTATAATTAAGACCCCCAGTGTTTTGGCAAGACTCCTCTAGTTAAGTGTTTTGAATTTCAATGTCTCTGGGGAATTGAAAAAAAAAAGAAAAAAAAAGATAAGACGACCAATATCCTCTGAAACAAATTCTCCTGTGGAAAATGAGAGAAGAAATAATTTTGTAAAACATTCTTTCCCTACTCAGTGGTCTCCCCTGGAATCATGCTGCTTTTCTAAAAGCGTTTGACTTCTCAGAAACATTCATAGGTTTCCCATTATAAAAATCATTTAAGATTACAGGCTTTAGCTGCTATTAAAAGGAAATGGTCTTCACAATGAGGAATTCATACGCTGCTTCATGCTTAGATACGGAAAATGGATCATTCAAACTATATCCAAAGGATGTCAGTGTTACTGGGGTTCATGTATAACTATCTACATTTTTACTGACTAAACAAACGTTCATTATTTGTCTACAGCTTTCATTATCTTTTGAGTATAAATTAATGCAGCCTTCAAGGTGTTGTTACTTAAATGGATGGTTCAAATGATGTATAATATTTTCCTTTTCTGGAACACAAGATTATTACAGTTAAGAACATTCTTTCACAGGTTCTGTTTTATACCATGTTTAGAAATCACACAGGACCATAAGGATGCCTGCAGAGGAAAGCAGAAGAGAACTACATATATACATATTCTAGAATATTTCTTGGAAAAAACTCGGTAGTTAGTGTTGACTGTACGTAAGGGCTCTTCATAGCTAGAACTAGTACGGAAGTATTTTTAGTTTGATTTCCAAAGAAAAATTACTAAAAAAGAAAAAGCAGACCATAGTACTAGTGTATACTGAGTGCTTGTGAGCTTACGATTGCTTCTAAGTTAGTGAAATATCAGCTGTATTTAATAAAGCCACTGTTTTAATACTTAGATAATTTTAAATTCAGACAACAATGAAAGAAATATTAACCAGCTTTTAAAAAATAACTCAGACCTTTTGTTAATGTTTATTTGATATATTGCTTATTATGAAATTCATTCTGCTAATAGAAAATAAATGCCGTTACTGTATTGCAGAAGAAATAAATCTGAACAACAACAAAGTCTAAAATATAGAACAACTAAAATAGAAAGAATAGCCTATGTTTAAACATACAGAAGCATTCAATCTATGCATCTCAATTTACTTTAAAAGGGTGAAAAAATGCTGACTTTTCTTTATGGCCTCAGCTATGACACAAATGTAACTAAGCACATATTGTATTTGCTTTCAGACACAACAAAAGTTCATCAGAATGATACCAGTTTCTGCATAGATCCATTTATTGTGGTCCTTGAACCTTAATCTAAAATAATTACAAGAAGATTCTGTCTTCCACAACACTTACTTATGCACAATGCAGAGACAGCTAGCTAATAAAATGAGTGATGTTAGGAGCTCACAGTATAGCTACAAACAAATATTCCTGGTTTCTTTTTAAGACTACACTCTAGAAGAGAGTATGGTATTTTTCTTCTCCATTCTATTTCTAATATTCCAAATGCTGAGGCAAACTCCATTAGTACCACTTCTTTGAATGATAAATGGTTCATAGTCCTCAAAAGTCATTTGAAGAAATAAAAAAAATTATATGTCTTTTTCCCCTAGTTTCTCCACGTCTCCCTTGTAGGCAATAAAATCAAGTGGATTTTTCTTTTTAAAGTGGTAAGTGAAGCAAGGAGATGGTTGCTCGTGTGACAGAACTGTACAGTACAGATATAGTTCATGAGTATAAGATCAGAATTATCATTCCCAAGAATATTTTTGCATTATTTTGATCCACTTCTGGCTATAAGAGTCTTATAAAAGATGTCAGAATCTATGTTTTAGTAGTCCATTATGGTTCAGGAAGGAAAATGCAAGGAGATAGTAAATTTTTTTTTTCCTTTTCCCTTTTATATTTTGTTAACTGTCCAAACTTCATGAAAGGTAACTTTACTTCAAATGGGAAAATATTTGTCTAGAAATTCTAAGACCACTTCTGTCATGAAGAAAATCTGACCAATTGTAAGATTATGAATTCAGATGAGTAGGAGCATAATTTGGGCTTACACCTTTATGAAAGCCTTGGAAGCAGAGGGGGGAAATAAGGTGGAATAGAAACTTGTTAATCAGCAAAACATAAGATCAAAGAAAATATCCCAAATTCCAGAATGGACTTTTTGTTTGCTTAGCATCTACTTTTCTTTCTACGTATGAAGAAGTTGGGAAAAAAGCCAATAAGCATATTAAAATTCTTTTTCAAAAGTGACTTTTCCTATAAATATTAGTCTGTTAGTAAGCACCTTTCAGATCAATGCATTTTTAAGAACCTCTTGCTCTTTTCCCACTTCTTCATGAAGATCAGAGTTGCTGTTTTTGATTTTTGCTCAATTTCATTGAGTCATGCAACACAGTCAGCTTTGCTTACCTCCCAGGTGCTTCCTTTCAGTATGACTAGTTTAGAGAAGCACAGCTGAGTCTATGAACACAATACAGCTGGGCCAAACGCAGCATTTCAGTCTCCTTAAACTTCCTACAAACTGAGATCACATTCAGTCTGACTTTTGTGTTCAGCTTTCCTGCTCTGAAACTTCATGGATGTTAAGAACTCTGTTCTGATGCAACCATCACAGCTCTAGAGTTGAGTTCAACTCCTCTCAGACAAAGAAGGAAATTCTCGGTGAGTAGTCAAACTACTGAGTCATTAAGATAAATGGAAAAGGCCCACTTGGTTCATTTCACAACATCATTTCAAGGAAACATTTGCTTTAGATACTTTAACTGTAGTTTAGATAGTTTAACTTATTGTTTAGATAGCTGAACTACTTTTGCAAATTCTAGTACTAGATGCATAAACAGATAGGCAGTGCCAAAACTCAAACCAAACACGCATCATCCCCAATCTCTGTAAAAAGATTTCTACACCATCGGCCTGTCCTGCAAATATAAATCTCAATGACTGCAATACCTGGACTTTAAAATGAGCTGCAGAAGACAAGTGTCAGTCTCACACAGATGAGATGCAAAACGCAAATCATGAGCTTGGCAGGAGAGCCACTGGAAAAGCAGACAACAAGCAGAAGATAATGAAGTGACCATTTTCTTCTAACAGGGGACACAAACTAAAAGCTTACATAATGCAAAATAAGCCATGTAGACAGAAAATACATTTAAATGAAATGTACTGTAGGGAATTGCAAATTGATGCCAAATTTATACATATAAGAAAATCTTTAGCTGTTTGTTTTTTTCTTTTTTTTCAAAAAATAGCAGTGGCTATGTACGTTATTCACAGTGACCCTACAGCCAGTGACAAGCAGCAATTTCAATGCCAATGTTCATACGATATCCACTCTACGGCACAAAACCAAGTTAACTGTTTCCCCTCTATCTTACAGAACATTAAACTCTCTCCATTGAATAATTCCTAAATTATGCTAATACTATCAGCACCAAATTCTTTTAATTCATCACTGAATCTGCAGGTTTTCATTGCAATACTGTGCAATGGGATATGCAAATTGACAAACAATTTCAATACATGTAGAAATTACATCAGATGTAAACAGGTAAGCTACAGACAAAAGAACTAGATTTTAAAAACGTAACAATCAGATAAGGTGTGCATATTTTAGTTTTCTCTATGCTCATTCAGAGCTGCTGGCACACTCGAAAAATTAAAATCCAGTGTTTTGGAACCACAAAGACTTTTCATTACAGTGTTCTAACTTATAGAATTTCCAGCTACACATTTCCATCAAACAGACTCTGTTGCAGAAATAAGCTCATTTGTATAACACAGAATCAAATTCAGATCATGTAAGCAACAACAACAGTTCTTGACTTCATTAGGCAATATTAAATTATTCCTAGAATAAATACACAAATCCATAGTTTAGCCTCATAAACAATCTCTTTGTTACATTTGAAAGAATCATAAAAGCCACAAAACTTAATGGTAAATTTTTGTAAGAGAAATGTTGTCATTGCACTACACAGTATAATCTCCCTGCTAGCACACAAGAAATGAGAACACATTATCAGAGACAGCAATTCAGCATAATGGAAATGCTGCACCAGAGGAGTAAGTTATGAGATCACGGAAAGAGAAAAATCATGTCACTTTTTGCTTGTGTTGTGAAGCCAGAAGGAAGGCAAGAACAAGAAATGAATAACATGCTCATTAAGTATAAAAAAAGCTGCATATCCCAGCTTTGCAAGTAAGGTGGGTGGTGCAAGGATGGAGTATTAAGAAAAAAACCTCCAGCACAGTATTCGTCTTTAAGACACAAACAGTTGATGTAGTTTCAGGTGACTAATGCAAGGGCTCATAAACGCTATCCTGAAAGCTTCATGTACAAAATAGATTAGGTACTGTATTATGGAATTGTGTTATCAGTTCCACAGCTGCAGTTGCAGTGAGGGTTTTTTTCTCAGCTACCGCAAGTATTTTATCAAATAAAGTAACTCCTCATGAGTGTTCACAAAGAGCCAAGAATGCTTTTGGAATCTGGCTGCAATAAAAACCATATCTGCTAGGACAACCTAAAGATCAAGAGCAAGGATCACTTATGAGGAATGTGAATAAAAGATGGAATAAGAGGTTTCATGTTCTAAGTATTTCAGTGATTAACACAGCTATCCTTGAACACTGCTAAACCACAACCTTCTGTATTTAATTCTAGGGCCTGAATGACCCTTTTTTTTTTTTCCTGCTCACATCTTGACAAACCATTAAAACTTATAGAATCCATCTGAGAAACTGTGAGTCCTCCAATGTACGTGCATATGCTTCAAACCACTTTCCATCCTCACACAAATATCTACAACCTACGTAGAGTTTTGAATGACTGTTTCACTACTTCACTGTTCTTTCGAAAAAGCAGCAAGTTAATAGCAGGACACAGATAACCTTTAGGTGAACTAGTTTTAGGTCCTCTCATCTTATGAGTATCACTGCCAGCTCTCAAAGTGATTGTATATATAATATTCAAAAGCAATGATTACTAAACTGATCTTGTGTGTTAGAAGACTGTTATTCACTACCTCTCCCTAAAACATAACCATGAAAAATTAGCAGAGCTATACAGGCTATCAGTCCCACTCATCCATACCAGAACATGCAGATAACTGAACACAAAATGTTACATCTGAAGAAAACATTGGCTCTAATGAACACATTCAGTTAAATAGCCATCACACTGTTGCCATCCCTTACACATGGGACAGACTCAGACTTACACTGGAAAAGACCAAGTTCCACAACATGCAGATAAAACTCTAGAGCTGCCCGGTTATGCTTTTCTCCACAGAATTTTAAGAGATGGGAAACTCTGTGGAGAATGCCTCAGTTTAAAGAGCAAGTTTCCCAAATGCTCACTATACTAACAGAAAATTAATCACTGCCATAACTTTGCAATGAAGAAAAAAATGTTCTAAGCATGGAAACATAAAAGCAGAAAGAACGAGGACATAACGTGTTTCCAACATTGATGAAAATTTCTAGAAAAATTAATTTTAGTCAAAACAATATTTTGGTTTAAAAGTTGGCAAAGAAAATTGACCAACTCTAACTTCATATAGAATCTGTGTTTCATATAGATTGTTCATATAACCAGATAGGTCTTTCAGCAAAATACCTCTTTCTTGCACTAGGATTACACTAGCAAGACAATGAAAACAAATGCCTACAGTAGATCTTGATATAAATTTAGAAGAGCGGACAGATTTAGAAATTCAGGGTCTCCATGTTGAACAATTGCAATTATCTTCTCCTTGGTTTACAAAGCTGCTAAACTTTGCTGCATCCACATTGCAGCTTTTTGTAACCCCAAGAAGCCAAAGTAAACAGAAATGAAGATTTCATCCCACTTACAATATTAGGAGTTCAAATCAGGCAACGAACTGAAAAACTTCAAGTGTGGACTTCATGATCTTCATTTTAATGTTTACTGCAGAATAATTATAGAAGTTTACTAAACCAGGGTTGTTATTTAGGGCTAAAATTTCAGCTTACAGGAAGGGTAGCTTGAATATAGACAGGTTCAAAGGAATTGCACTTGGTCTGTGTGTATCGGTACTCGTACATAGACACTGACTGCTTCCACAGAACGTGTGTCATTGAGATACATCAGAACAAAAAAAGCAGGCCCTGCTGCTTAGGAGCTTATGAACATACCGAACATTAACCAACAATTCTATTGTTCATAGTTAAACTGTACATTTAACTTTAAATCAGAGCCTTAAAGGTTATACAATTCAGTTATGCAGCAGCACAATAACAAATAAAATATAATGAAAGATTTAGCCAGCTTTCCCACTCCAGCTTTCAAGAATGCTGTGATGGGTAATCCCAGAAGAGACCCGATAAAACCAAGAATGCAGGGCAGAAATGCTAATACCATTTCTCAAATCAAGTACCTATTCCCAGAGTCACTATCCATGCTATTATGTACAGTCTTTATGTAAGAAAAGATGATTTATTAAGACAGGAAAAAGAGAATGCACTAGGTATTTATCTCCCAAGTTTTTCTTTAGATTGCTCTAATTGTGATGAGAATCTTGAAGATGGGAATGTGTTAAATAATGTATAACATAAAAGTGGTAATGAAGAACCTTGGGGAGGAAGGGGAATGTGAAACACTCAGTCACAGCTAGAAAATTCAGCCTTCCAACACGTAAATAAAGCTGATTAGGAAGTGCAGTTTGGGACTGCAAAGAAGGATTAAAAAAAAAACTTTTCTCTTTAAATCTTCATTAGTGATACAACTGATTCCTGCTAAGATCACCCACATAGACTGTGGATGAATTCTAAATAAATAAAATAAATTAAATTGCTTTTCCCCAAGTTGAGTCTGTTTTTCCCGTGATGGTAATTGCTGAGTGAAGTCACTTTCCCTATCTCAACCCACGAGCTTTTCGTCATGTTTTCTTCCCCTGTCCATCTGAGGAGGAGGAGTGATAGAGCAGCTTGGTGGACACCTGATGTCCAGAAGTAACAGCAGGTAAATGAGTTGTTTTCATTTTAAAAAAATAACACAAGTTCTTTCTGTGCAAGTCTTACATAGGTTGTACATTTCCAGCAGCCCGGGCCATTAATATAAGTTCAAGCAGCGCAACAGCAGCAGGCACCTCTCCAAGTTTCTAGTGGGTTTCCAAATACCCGCAGTTTGGAGATGCTCCACATTTTTGAAGCAGTCTGGTTTAGCGCTAATCTAGAACGAAAAGAAAATCCCTTACAACCACATAATCCATTTGATCCCTTGGGTTCCTCTCAATGTAAGATGTAGTTTAGTGAATTAATTGCATAGCCTCGTGGAAGGTTATACTCCAGCCTGACACACAGTTGATAAAAAACAGAGCTTATCTTTATAGGAGTGACTGCCAGGTTTGTACTCAAGGGCATATATATTTTGACAAAATCTTACTTCAGAGTACCAGACATTTCTGCATTAAGAGTTACATTATTTATTCTACTTGGAGATTAAGACGAGGCACAACATTTTGTAACAGGTAATGGTTACAGACTAATTTGGGAGGGGGACATAGAAAGGCATAGATTTTCTTTATTAAAAACCTCTGGAGAAAAACGTATTTTCTTAGCTTAGCATCTGGCACCTTGTCACTTGCATGAATAGTATTCTCCTGCAATTTAATTAATATACTACTAGTTTTGGGAAAAAAATCCTTATTTTTTGTCACTTGAAATTCCTGTAGCAGCACTCTTAAGCAGATTTCAAGGGAACTGGAATTACAAGGAAAGAAATGTTATAATGCACAAACCTGAAATTATTCTCTCTAGGTCTATAATCTAATCAACATTATCACACACACAAAAATTTAAAAAACCCAAAACATTTGATTACAGCTACTGAAACCAATACTCAACATTTTCCCTAAGGCAATAAACCTAATCACATAGCAATGTTAGCAAGCACAGAGAGTGTGAACGTATAAAAAATACTTGTTTACTACAGGTAGATGAGAACAAAATCTAACAGCTTAAAAATTTCTACAGGTTCTATCCTATTCTAACATAAAATTTAAAAGTGAAATTTCTTAGTTCTCTGGCAGTCACTGTGATTAAATAAAACACATTTGTTCTCCACTATCAAATATTATTCTCATATCAAAAGTCACATACACATTCAATTTTGAAAGTATATTTTAAATTAGCAATATATAAGTTATTAACAATATGTAATGAAAACTGACGTGTTTTCAAAGTGTTTTCACTTCAGCAGGAACATGACTTTCTGTCAGAATACCACTATGACAGTATAGCAAATGGCTTCAGGTTGCACCAGGGGAGATTTTCGTTGGATATTAGGAAGAATTTCTTCACTGAAAGGGTTATCAAGGGTTATCAAGCGTTCGAACAGGCTGCCCAAAGAAGTGGTGAAGTCACCATCCTTGGAGGTATTTAAAAGACGTGTAGATGTGATGCTTAGGGACATGGTTTAGTGGTTGACTTGAGAGTGTTAGGTCTTAAAGGTCTTT
>Ga0181612_134488_pt1 | contig 12731 bp, 12 predicted proteins | sample HoacroProtozoa21_FD_119630 | JGI IMG/M metagenome (GOLD analysis project Ga0181612, IMG submission 119630) | Hoatzin crop microbial communities from Cojedes, Venezuel. Combined Assembly of Gp0051906, Gp0051904, Gp0051908 | reverse complement strand
TCTCCTTCTCTGGAGATATTCAAGACCCGCCTGGACAAGGTCCTGTGCAGCCTGCTGTAGGTGACCCTGCTTCAACAGGAGGGTTGGACTAGATGACCCACAGAGGTGCCTTCCGACCCCGACCATTCTGTGATTCTGTGAAAGGAAAACTGAACTGTAGGCAAAACTGAAGTCAGTGTTCACAGCTACCAGTTTGCCCCACAGGTGATCAGCCTTTAGATTTCTATTGAGTCAGTAAACGCTTCCCATAAATATTGCAGTGCAACATATAGCATGATTTTGTTCTAGTTTATTCGGGGGAGAAAAAAAAATTTTTAAAAAGTATGCACATGTATTTTGAGACTGCCTAAAATCTGTAGGCAGAAGTGCTGAAAGCTTGGGCTGTAGATGTTCTGTTCCGTTTGTTATTTTCCAACTTGTAGGCTGTGTCAGGTCAACACAATGTCTTGCCTGGAATTTCCTTGCATTCTAAAATTAGGAGAAGGATCTAGGAAACAATAGCAATTCAAGTCTCTAAACCTCCTGCTCTGGCTTGAACCTTTGTTGTCATTTAGACTTTCACCTACTTCCTTTCTTTTTAAACTGATTTGCATTAGATAAACTGAATTAGCAAGAACTTATGCTGTCCAGTGTTGAGGACTTTTATTTTTTTCTTCTTTTTTTTACATATTATTGTCTCCTGTACTACTTTAGGACATCAGGAGTATGAATTTCGTGTCACTGCTGCTCATCCCAGAGCACTTCTCGCTTTCAGCATGGGGAGTGATGTGGAAGCACAACAGCAGCGTAGCAGAGGCCATGCGGTGTTTCGCTGTCCCTCAAACACGCACTTGCACCCAACAGCGCTTCCTGACCGAGGCACCTCTGTGGGAGACTGCAGAGGTTTTGATCTACAGCAGGGAAATGTCTCAAGTAATGTTGTTAGACCTCATGGTCACCCTGTCTCGGGGGGCGAGCAGCTCTCTGTGGTCTGTGTATCTGTTCACAGTTATGTTGTGCATCACCTTTTCAATCCTTGCCCATGCCTTGTCTGGTCTGTATTATTCTTCTTTGTCATAAGTGACAGTTGTGGGTGTCCCACCACCCCAAACCCGGTCAGATCTCAAAACCCCGCAGCTATTCCTGGAGAGGTCTGTTTCAGCAGCCTTTTATGCAGGTGGATTATTGGAAAGGCAACTGAGAAAGAAGGTTCAGACCTCAGATTCTTGTTTGATCCTTCGCTGTGTGGTCTGTATAAGCAGCCCTGACTCTCTGCATGTGTTTTCTGATCTGTAAGTAATCCCGCGATTACATCTTCTGTTGCCTACTCTAACTCCGTCTCTGCCTCTGGTGAGAGCAGACGGGATAATTCCGTGGATTAGCAGGCTTCTGCCTGTCACTTCCTAGGCCTGAGTTTGCTCCTGGCTTCATCGCTGCTTTCTTTTGCATCATGAGTTGAGTTATGAGCTTCTTAAGGCCTGGCTGTCTAAAACTCTGAAGTGTTAGAGGTGACTTAGAGCACTTGTCTGTGCTGTGGCAGAACCCAAACACAGAATCAGAGACACAGTGTCTGCCTTTGTCTATTTGTGGGTTGTGGGTAAACTTCTTGAAACTGGCTCATTTTCTGCAGTGGCCCAGTATTGTTTGTTTGTTATTCCCAGGCGCTCTGAAACAATCCAGGAAATGCAGCAAACGCCACAGCCTTGGTTTCCATCCTGTCCGGTATCCTATGTCCGACGGCAGTTAGAAGCAGCTGTGAGATTTGTTCAGTTGATAACTATAGTAGGTTGTGTTTAGTAAACTTACTGAGAGGCTGTGGATGCCTAGAAAGAGTATGATTGATGAATCTTGTAATTTACCATTTATAGCTAATATCATTGACTTGTGAGAGCAAGGGTAGGTGTGAAGAAGTTGGGTGTTGTTAGACTAGGAGACCTCTTGAGGTCCCTTCCAGTCAACATTTCTAGGACTGTGGTGTTACTAGAAAGGAATTTTCTTTCCTTCTCTGATGCTTTGTTACCTCGGCCCTGCAGATAGTTTACCTGCTCCTTTTCTGTTCCAGTACAAGTGGCACAAACGCTTGCCCTGTTGGTGCAGGGACCTGTCACTGATGTCCTGACAAAGTGCACTGCGCAGCAGATGTGTATGACAGCAGAGGCAGGACTGCAGTCTGGAAGACCGCGTGTGTTTCCCCTTGGTTGGCTTCTCTGGACCAGACTCATAAGTGCTGTAGTGTCTGCTGGCGAGCTGCTGTGTAGTGACTTCGTCATGGTGCTAGTAGTTGAATGCCTAAGATGAATCGTTGTCTTAGGAAGCAAGGAAAATCCATTATGTGTCCTACAAAGGGCAGAGAAGAGCAGTGGGACAATAAGGGTGATAAATGAATCATTAAGTTAGACTTATTAAATGCCTTTCTTCTTTCACCTTCATCTCTTGTAGACCTTAATCGGGGTTCTCATCTGTGCAGCTACTGCACTTTGAGGACCTCACCAGACCAGAGGTTATGAGACAAGACAGTTGTCTCCAAGGATGGATGCTCAGGTTTGACCTGAGGTGAGAAGACAGGTTTCCCCCAGAACTGCTGCTGACCCCGTTTTGTTATGTCCTGTCGTAGCCTTTCTTTAGGCTGCTGAACCTGCGCAAGCTGGGCCTGAGTGACAATGAAATCCAGAGACTTCCTCCTGAGGTTGCCAACTTCATGCAGCTGGTGGAACTGGACATCTCCCGTAACGGTAAGGTCAAAGGCCTGCTACTCTCAGTGTGGTAGCACTGTCCTGTGCAGTCATGTTCTGGAAGAGACAGTACCCTTCCACAGTCCTGCAGAATGATCTCTCGTGGGTCCTGAGCTATGAAAATGTGGTTGTTTCACTGTGTCTTGGGTGGTCACCAGTACCTGGTGTCCCATTTTCACATGATAGGCTCTTCTCAAGCCTCTTTCTTTCTTTCACGTATTTTTTTCCAGACATTCCAGAAATTCCTGAAAGCATCAAATTCTGCAAATCCTTGGAAATCGCAGACTTCAGTGGGAATCCTCTCTCCAGGTAAGAAGGCATATACAACCCTTTTGTCCAGCTGAGAATGAGAGTTGAAGTTCCTCATTCTCCCTAGCTTTGTCTGGTCTTCGTCTTGTCATTGCCTTCCCTTGAAGTCAAGGCCTAGGATCACCCTGCCTTTGCCAAGACCTGCAGATGTCTGCTCTCCTGCCAGGTGGAACACTCAACACAGGGAAGAGCTGGTGTGTGTTCCCTCTTCTGCAGGGAAGAGCTGGTGTGTGTTCCCTCTTCTGCAGGGAAGAGCTGGTGTGTGTTCCCTCTTCTGCAGGCCCTATGGCTTGGATTGATGACCCTGTAGTCATGCCATTGCCACTGGTGTGAATGGTGAGGACTTTCGTCCTCTTGGAGTAAGTTTGTTACTCCCTCCCCAACTTCTCACTCTAGTGCACAAACCAGCATGGATGTGGACCTGTACTACAGAAGAGTAGAAAAAGGCCTGCATGCTGTCCTTTTTGCTCGCTGCCGGCCCTTTTTGCTCGCTGCCGGCCCTTTTTGCCCGCTGTCCTCTCATTTATAGCTTAGGATGGCCATCCTTTGAACTGTGTTTGGTTGGTGTCCCTGGTGTCTCAGTGCCCAGAGCTATGTCCAGCAATTGGGCGCTCAGCCTTGTTTCTTCAGCCTTCTGCCTCTACAGATCTTAATCCGTAATGTTTTGGAAGTTTTAGTGTGGCTCCTCTGTCTTGGTGGACCATGCTTTCAGGCACTGGTGTCTTGATGCATTGTCTGCCAGGGTCCCTGCAGATGCCAGCCTGACTCCAGGTGCCTCCTGCCCCTTGTGCTCATGGGCAAGCGCTGCCCAGGTCCCCCTTTCGGTAGATTTAACTCTGCTTCCCTCTTGTGGTGCCAGACACTGCCAGAACGTGAGAAGCTTTTCAGTCGGTGAGAATCCCTGTACCACGGCAAAGAGCAGCACTTCTAGTGTAGAACTTACTTGTCGGAGTCTTTTTTGGCCCAGAGCTGTGCGATGTGTTGTGAGCAGTGGGGCGGGGAAGCTCCAGGAACTGCCTGTGAACAGCAAAGGATTTCTCTTTTTTACGGGTCTTTCACTGTCCTGTTGCGCCTTGGAGCTGTTGTGATGATACTGCTGGGTCCTGGGGAATGCTGCAGTGTCATCTGCAGAAATATCCTTAGATGGGCATTTGGATTGCTTGGTAGCTCTTCCTCTTTCCAAGTTTGAATGATTACATGGTATAATTTAGTCTGGGATTCATGCTGGAGTACTGCAGAGCCAAGCTTGCACACTTGAATGTGTAGTGACTTCAGTGCAAGGGGATATTGTTGTCTGGAAAGCGGGGCATATCCTGGATCGGGAGCCTAAGGTCAAAGTTGGTTCCTGCTCTTCACTTTTCCACGTGTTGGTACTGACTGGGATAAGACTGACTTTTGGGGGACTTAAGTGAGGAATTTGGGTCTTGTTTTGTGCGCAGAATTAATGGTGGGTTCTTTTGCCATGCTTTCACAGGCTTCCAGAGGGCTTCACACAGCTTCGGAGCCTCGGCCATTTGGCCTTGAATGATGTGTCCCTGCAGAGCCTCCCCAATGACATTGGGAAGTGAGTATGCCCCTGTTCCTCGTAACAGGGAGGAGGGTTTGGGTGGCAACGCTAGCAGGACTTGGAGGGGAAGAGTGTGCCATCACAGTGACAGCTTGGCACTGTACTGAACGTACTGTCTGAGCACCTCTAAGCATTATTCTTGCTAAAAGACAACCTTTTTAGAAAGGTTCCTTTCCTGGTCTCAGCTGCTTCTCCTCCTCTGGTGTGTGGCACAGGAAGGGGTGCATCTAGGCTTCTCAAATCCTTTATCTTTCCTTATTTTATGAGTGCCCATTTGCCCCTTTTCAAACAAACTGTCCAATGATGTTGAAATGATTTGTGCTGCTAGCAAATGGTCAAGGCAAAGCCCATGGGGTGCAGTGCCCCTCCCATGGGATTAGACTTTCTAAACCTGAGGGATTTTATCTTTTTGGGCAGACAGTCCTCTATGTGACACCACGTATCCTTACCCTGAGTTTGGGCACAGCGTTGTTTCCCTGTGATTTTGCAATCATCAGTCACCTTCATTGGAAGTCATTTAAGAGCCTCTTTGTTTTTTGTTTTCCCCTGTCATCTCCATTCGTGTGTACACGCTCATGTATATGCATTTGTGCAGGCCGTGAGGGGTGGTCCCAAGGGAAGGGATATGAGCATCTTCTTGTATCCCTGAAGGCCTATTCAGTGTATCTGGCTTTCTTGCTCCCTTTTCTCTTGCAGTTTGGCAAACCTGGTGACTTTGGAGCTACGTGAGAACCTGCTAAAGACTCTCCCCACGTGAGTGTCTGTCTGGTGGCTTCAGGAGTCTCCTGCCTGATCGTTCTTACCGATTCCTTTAGGGACTTGCTGTTCCTGTAGTACAGGCTGTAGCACTTTGCTTGGGAGGGCTGAAGGCTTTGCATAAATTAGCCGCATCTTGCTGGATTTCTGTGAATTGGGGTGAACAGGGAGAGAGAAGGTGCAGGGAAGGATGTTCAGAGTCTGTACTCAGCCTCTGTGTCAGGACTGATTTGTAATAGACAGGGTTTCACAAGAAAGCTGCTGGAAATGGTGAGAACCATTTTTTGGGGGCAGTTGGAGCAGATGACAGATTCTTTTGGAAAAAGAGAGAAAAATGTACTGATGTGGGTATAGGAAGAACTCTGTATACAATGAAGTTCATAACTGGAATAGCAGCAGAATATGACTGAAGATAAATTTTGCTTCTGACATGTCTGTTTTCTTGGGTATCCCTGCTGACTGTTCTGATTGAGCAGTTTGGGGGAATGGGCAGGATAAGTGGCTTTCCTGCAGCAGACCAAAAGTAAGCCAGCAAGGTAGAAGAGGTAAGTCTTTTTAAGTGTTTCAGAGAGTTAGGGACAGAGATGAATTCCTGGTAGAGGATCTGGTTGGTACAGCTGATGCTATCACATAGATAGGAAGTGGAGAACTAATGAGTCTGTACGTTAATCTCTGGTTTGGAACCACTGAGAGTTGTTGAGTTTTCTAACCTACATTAGCTCTGTCAGCTTGTTTTCTTCCTGCTTATCCATCCAACTGATGATTCCCCCAGTCTTCCTTGAATATATGTTGGAAGGGATTCTACCTGCCTTTTTTTGAATAGCAGTGTGTTTTGGGGCCGTACAAATTGCTCAGTGAATGTGTGAAGCATGCACCTATTGCCACCTTTCCTCAGTGCCTTCTTACTTTTCATGGCAAGTATTTAATTTGGCTACCTGTACTTTGCCCCCTTGCTCCTCTGCTTTATTTAAACAAGAGGGCAAAGGAGGCATCTGATAACACAGTGCTCAAGCAAGGCTTTGAGACTCCAAGCAGTTAGGGCTGTAGTCTTGCTGCTTCTGTGATGGCCATGCCTCCCTCACTGTGAGATGCTGCTTCGACCTCAGGTGCATGCTCTTCCTGATGGTTATTTTCCTCTGGGACCTGCAAGTGCAGGCTTTATATTACATCACTTATATCTGCTTGTAGAACTCATGTGTCAGCTTTGACCCAGAGGACAAGACACTTCCAAAAAGGAGCTGAAAGAATCTGCACTGGTCAGCTCCCAGGCTTTACATTTGGCGATTACACAATGTAGAAGCATCGTTCAAATTAAGTCATCTTTTCTCTGATGCCAAAGTCACTGGATCGTTTCTGCACAGAACTTGTCATCATTAACACCCTGTCACAGAAAGGCGATATTAGGAGACCAGTTGAGATGGCCCCACATGGAGTATAGCCACAAGGGAGAACGTGAGAGCCAAAGGTCCTTATGCCAGGCTGAGAACAGGCAAGCAGGAGAAGTTTGAGTCCTGGTGTTGGGACCCACTGCTGTCTGTTCTGTGTATGCTTTGTGTTCATACAGACAGGTACCACCACTGTGATACACCGTGTAAACAAAGAGGTGCAGTAGCTACATCCAAAGTTGGGCTTTCAAACTGCAGTGAAAAATGGTCCCAGTGGATTTTCACCAGCAAGTGTCTGGAGTTTGAGAATTCAGTCTGTGACCAAACCCGTACGGTTTCTGGGGAGATCTCTCATGCCCAGTGCTCCCTTGTTTCCCTGCGTTAGATTTGTATGCCATCCAGCAAGATACTTGTAGCATGCTACGAGTTTTGGGGATTTTTCTCTGAAAGAGAAGTCCAGGCTTGATACTCATTCTGCAGTGCAGTTCCGGCTTCTTTTCACCTTTCCCCAGTTCGCCAAATTCTATTTTTGGATGATTTCCGAAAGTAGAAAGAGGATCTTGACGGCCAAGGCAATTTTCATCAGATCTGTCAGTCAAATATGAGATCAAAATCAATGGCCAAAGAAATCTAAGTGGTCCTGTCAGGTGCTCTACCCAGATCTGAAGCTCTTGTACTTAGTCTGGTTGCAAATTGTGCACAAGAATGGCTCTAAACAAGTCCAAGTGATCTTGCCAAAGTGTGCAATGACTTACCGCGATGGGTGATGCTTTCAGTTTGCAAGCTTACTGAGCCTGGTAGGTAGGTGGGCTTCAGTACTGTGAGTTTGTGACTGCGTAGTGTATCGGTGTCCTTCTGGTTTTTGTTGTTGTTGTTGTTGGGCCCCTTAAAAGATCCAGCTTGCGATGACCTTTACTTGTCAAAATTTAATTTCATTGGTTAGTCTTGTGCTGTCAGCTGAGTTCTGAAACAGTTCGTCTTGTGCAGCTGATGGCTCCTCGTCTCTCCCACACAGATGGGACGCAGCTTGCCAATAGTTTGGGAAGGGTAGCTCTCGTTGATGTATTCCCATGGAATAGTGGAGGGTGATCTGTAGTGAGGCATTTTGCAAGACCTCGTGTATCAGCGTGGATTCCACAGCTCGCTTGTGGGGGAATTCAAACTGTGAAAGTACAGTCAAGGCTGCTTCACCCTTCAGAGAAGTCAAACAGCACATGTACAGTCATAATGAGAGACTGCTATACAACAGAATCCTTTTGATGATCCTGTTGATAAACCTTTGCTTAATATAATATCTCAAAATACACCTCTGCATAAGGTAAGAACTTGCTTTTCCTTTGTAGCCCAGATATTTTTATAGCCTGGCACATGCGAGACAGATCTCTTTTATTGCTTTCTTATAGATTTGCAGCCCCCAGCTTCCTTAGTTTGGATGACATTGAGATGTGTAGCTCTATATTCAGAGAAATGCAGTGGTTTCTGTGTTAGGACAATTTCTTATGAAGAGAATGAAAAGAACTGAAGACATTCCCTATGGGGAAGTGGCAGGGCTGAGATGGTAGTTCTGCCCTAGAGTAAAGTGAGACAGCAGCTCAAGTTTGGGGAAGTGAGAGTTGGAGTTGACGGCATAGGACTGAGAGCTGAGGACACCTGGGCCATGTCAGAACAACTGACTCCTGGTTTTGTGGGGTTGCAGACTGCAGCCTTTTATACCACCAGGTCGCAGTGTGTTTGGATACTCAGGGCATGTCCTTGGACCACCAGTGTTGACAGGCTTTGGTTCCTGTGCAGGCTTCTCACAGTGTCTTGCTTCGTGAGCTTCTTGTCTGTATGTGTTGACCTCTTCTGAGACATTGTGCCAGTGTTGTCTTTCCCTTTCACTTAAGCAGCATGGGCATCCCATTCAGGGAAGCTGAGGCTGTTGAATTTGTCATTCCTGACTCCCTGCCGCTGTGCTCCCCTTGCCCCCCAAATACATGTTGTCCTCTGCTGACACTCTAGTGTTATCTGTTAGTCTGTGCCCAGTTCTCCATCCCTGCTACAGAAGTGGGCAGCAGTGTTAAGGTGTGGCTTGTCATCTGTCATGTTTTTGCTCAAAGAGTATTTTATGGTGAGAGGGGGAGAAGGCAAATTGGTGACAGCGTGGAAACCGTTCGCTTTGGGACTGGTGATGCTACTGAACCCAGTTCCCTGGAGCAGATGGTCTGGCTTGGGGAAGGGTACCAACTGCCCTAAACTGCTTGTCTCGGAGGGACTATGAAAAAGGTCAGGATTGCCCCACCTGTTTTAGGAGTTATTAAAAATTATGTAATTTTTGAGATGTGTTTCCCAGATGCTAACCTTCCGTTCGTTCTTTCTTTTTTTTTTTTTTTCCTCTCTTTCTCTCTCTGCTCCCTGTATCGTGCAGTTCACTCTCCTTCCTTGTCAAGCTAGAACAGTTGGATCTTGGTGGCAATGACCTGGAAGTGCTGGTAGGTGAGGGATGGTGGGGAGGGAATGCGGGTGGTTGGTAGGGCAGAACCCTGTACCTCTATGGAAGCAAGTGGTTTTTCATATGAAATGTGAAGAAATAGGCCTGCAAGTTGTTTGAGAAGATTCTGATCTGCCCACAATGGCTTAGTCATTGTTCCCAGCATAATGTTCTATTTATGTGTTGGCCCCTGTGTCTTGCTTTCTGCTGTCCTTATGCACAACTTGCTCTGCTCTTTCCAAGCACTTTTGCTCTGGGATGTTAATTGTTGCTATCTAGCTGCTTAAGGATCTTTCCTTTCCAGTTAGGGGCTCTGGTACTTCCTCTCTCTTCTGTGTTGCACTGCCCCCAGCTGTTGTTTTTCACTTCTGCTGGGCCAGCTTTCTGCCTTCCTCCTTTCTGATTCGATTTCTCAGCTGCAAAGTGCGGGACCATTCCGTGTTGTTCCTGGCAGTGAGTCAGCCAAGCACGGCATGTGTGCCCTCTGGATTGGGGTGCCTCCATGGAGGGCTCCGAGTGTAAACCTGCTGAGAGCCAGGGCAGAGTCTCGAAATTCAGCTTGTCGAGACGTTCAGGGACATCCAGTGATTTCTTTAATTCTACAGCTGTGGATTAAGCTGTTACCGAATCCTGCTCTTAATGTTCTGGAGTGCTTTTTGGCAGAAACCCATCTAAATTGGGAGGCAAGGGAGTCTGTGCAGCTTGCTACACACAAGGCTGCTGCTTACTTGTGGAATAGTTGTCTGACGCTTGGACCGCGCTCCAGGGGTGCATTAGCTCCAAACCCAGGTGCTACTCGGTGTGCATGGGGTTTGTGGAGTGAGGCTATGAACGTGTGTCTGTTGCTGATGGTGCTGCCATTTCATGTTGAGTTGGCCAGTGTTACCCAAATGTTTGTTTTCACGTCTGAGAGGAGGAAGAGGAGAAAGACTCATTTTTTCCTTAAGGCCAGAGTTTCTATGCCCCTGTTCAGTTCTTGTCTTGCCTGCTACCAGACAGTCCTTGCTGTTGTCTTCCGTGTTTCCTCTTGGGACCTTCTGCAGCCAGTATGCAATCCCAGACGTTTCCAAACATATGTGGCACACCAGCACGTTAGCTTCATAAACCATTTGGTGAATGGCTCTAGGAGGTGTGGAAGCAATAACAACGTCTAGCTTTGCAGAGGGGCTGTGTGATATGTAACGCTGTAGAACAGCTGCTCCCCTGTGGAAGGGACTGACGCTGTTACTGTCCTGCTTTGTTACAGCCAGATACTCTGGGAGCGCTACCAAACCTGCGTGAGCTTTGGTTAGACCGGAACCAGCTCTCAGCCCTGCCTCCAGTGAGTACCTGTTCAGGGCCATTGATTCACCACTTTGCTCCCTTCCTCAGCTGCTCCCTCAAGCTGCAGTGTCTCCTTTCTGATCCTAGGAGCTGGGCAATCTTCGCCGCTTGGTCTGTCTGGATGTGTCGGAGAACAAGCTGGAGCAGTTGCCCAATGAGGTCAGTGGGCTGGTAGCATTGACGGACTTGCTCCTGTCACAGAACGTGTTGGAAGGCATTCCAGATGGGATTGGTGAGTACTGGGAGATGGGGAGCAGTGCAGGACTTCACTGCCCAGGCAGTGCTCCTGGTGGGGTGGGGGCTTCAGGCGAGAGTGGGTGTAACAAGGTGTTAGGACTTGATGGACATAGTCACCATAGCTGAGTGCAAAAGCAGTAGCTGATAAAGGCAAGCAGAACTCTACAGGACAAGTTGGTTCTTCACCTGCATCACGCGTGGGTAAAACCTGTGAACAAGCCTGGTGGGGAAGAAAGGTAGTGCGTGTGGTGTTAGGCAACGTAATCCCTAACGGGAGGAATTTCAGACAGATGAACACAGAACAGCATCGTTATCTCTGTGGCATAGTTCACACCTAGCTTGTTGCCCTGGCCAGGTCAGCTGAAGCAGCTCTCCATCCTCAAGGTGGACCAGAATCGGCTGACAGAGGTGACAGAGTCAATTGGGGACTGTGAAAATCTGTCAGAACTCATCTTGACAGAGAACATGCTGACAGTAAGTACACCAGCAGCCACCCTCCCTCTCCTGTGCTGTTCAGTTTAGCCACATGACAGGGATCTTTTCCTATCTTCTGGCCTCTGAGCAGAATTCCTGAGCATGCTCCAGCTGCTCTTCCTTTAGCTGCTTTGATGCACAGTTTTCTACCTAGCTAGCTCACAGGTTCTTGAGAAGACCCTGGTGGAAGCTGCTTTCTGTCGCTGGTGTTTTTTCTCTGAAAAATTTTCGAAGATAGCTAGGATGCTCGCTCTGGGATAGCCAGTCCTGAAGACCATCCAATCTGATGGGAGCAGGACTACGTCAAAAGCTGCGTTTGGCAAGGGGCCATGGAGTCGTGTAATTTAGAATGGCCCTGCTCCAAACTGCTCATGATTTGATTGTTAAAACACAAGTATTGGGAATGGACAGATGAATGGGAGAAAAGTCTTTATCAGTGGTATTCTGTGCTTGTGCTGAGGTGAAGAGTTGGCATGTAATGGTTTGTGAACCTGAGGGAAAATCTGTCCCAAAGTTATAGTGAGAAATTCATCGAAAATGTGTCTGATAGGACAGAAGGCAGCTTTTTTTTCCACAGATAGATGTCTTTATGCGTTTATACCTTGATTCTACTGCTCTTATCTTTTGCAACTACTGAATCATCTCCTTTCTAGGCCTTACCAAAGTCCCTCGGCAAGCTAGCCAAGCTGACGAACCTCAACGTAGATCGGAACCGGCTAACATCCCTTCCAGCTGAGATTGGAGGCTGTGCCAATCTGAACGTGCTGTCCCTGCGAGACAATCGCCTGGCCCTCCTGCCACCAGAGCTTGCCAACACCACTGAGCTTCACGTCCTGGATGTGGCTGGGAACAGGTCAGCAGCAGGAAGGGGGAACAGGCTTGTGGGCATGTTCCGAAGGCGGCTGCCGTGAGGGAGCAGCATGGTCTGGGCGCTGGTGTGCTCTGGGAGACGCTGGATCTGTGCTGATCCCAGGATCCCGGTTTGGAGGAGCCCAGACTGGCTGTTTAGGGCTCCGGGAAGAGGGCGTGTGTGTCTCAAGCTTTGCCTGTTAAGCCCTTCTCCCTGTTACAGGGTAGAACTGTTGCAGATGTGTGGGGGCGTTTCGCCAAGTGTGAAATAAAGATCAGGGAAAATCCCTGTCCGCTGTCCTCCTTCCTGCAGATGTTGTAGTTTTGTGTTATCAGTTCTCATCATAGAATGGTTTGGGTTGGGTTAAAGATCATCTGGTTCCACCCCCCCTGCCACAGGCAGGGACCCCTTCCACCAGCCGGGGTGCTCCCTGCCCCGTCCAACCTGGCCTTGAACCTTGCCAGGGAGGGGGCAGCCACAGCTTCTCTGGGCAACCTGGACCAGGGCCTCACCACCCTCAGACTAAACAATTTCTTCCTTAGATCCAGTCTAAATCTCCCCTCTTTAGGTTTGAAGCCTTCACCTCTTGTCCTATCACTCCATGCCCTTGTACAAAGCCCCTCTCCTGCTCTCTCGCAGCCCCTCCAGC
>Ga0181612_119847_pt1 | contig 12731 bp, 5 predicted proteins | sample HoacroProtozoa21_FD_119630 | JGI IMG/M metagenome (GOLD analysis project Ga0181612, IMG submission 119630) | Hoatzin crop microbial communities from Cojedes, Venezuel. Combined Assembly of Gp0051906, Gp0051904, Gp0051908 | reverse complement strand
CGTGAGAGGGTGGTGGAGGGGCCTCAGTGGAGATATTCAGGAGCATTATAACAAAATGCCTTTCAGGGATACGTAATCAGGAGCTTGATCCCACTGCTTTGGCTCTGTGAGATTACTCAAGTGAGTAAGAGCTTCAAGATTTCACTTCCTTGCTTTTCAGTGATAATATAACTGTATGTGTGTTTTGGCAGGAGATCCATGGAGTGACATTCAAAACAGGAACATTTTTCCTAAACTCAAAAATATATTGGCAATAATAAGAAAAAAACCAACCAAAACAGAGAAGTAATAAGTGCTGACATCCTCAAATTAAAAACCCACACTTTGACAATTCTCTTCACCTAAGCCACGTAAGGTAGCTCTTTCTTGAGAGATACCCAGTGTGAACCCCTTGTCAGGAAACTGATTTTTCTCAGGAAATGTTGATTGCCTTTTGAAAACAGTCTTTTCAAAGTGCCTGAGATGAGGTCACCCATTAAAACTGGCAAGCTGGCACTGCAATTTCAACACACACCATGCATGCCTTACTTCTCAGAGATGTATCATTCACTCTTCCTCAGCAGGTTGGTGGTGTTTTTTTTTTTTCTCAGTAGAAAGGTGACCCCCAGACAGGTGATGAGGGTCATACCTGCCTCAGAACGACGTGGAGGTGTGTGGGCTATGCTGCTGAGACGGTCCTGTAAGCCACTTTTCTAAGGCAGGATAAATTACACATCTAGCTGTAGGGCTGCATCTGCCCACCAACGGGAACGAGCCACAGTGGCCACTTTCTCAAGAAGCTAGATGTTAAATATTTATGCCATGCCTTTTGCACTGGCGATATTGTATAGGAAATTGTGTTCAGAGCCAGTGTTCCTCGTATAATGAAGTTAGAGACAAAGATCTGGGACTTCTGTGGACAATATTATCAGCCTTTCTTGGAGGGAGAGCACGCTGCATCTCTTACAGCAGTATTTCCATGGTTGCTGCTCAGTGTCACACCCCATGAAATGTCCTGGTTTGCTTCAAGGTTGCTGAGAAGTTTAGGGCACAAAACCCCAAACCATAACATCTGATCGTCTAGGGATGAGAACAGGTTGAGTGTTTGCTGTGTAAAATCACAGCACTGCACAAAGTCATATTTTTACTGTGCAATACTTTTTGATTTGTTCAGCATGAGATTAATATGAAAATACTTCTAGAGGGGGAAGATCAGCTGGTTCACAAAGCCTGAGCATTTGGCAGTACAACAATTTTTATTGGTAGCTTCAGGCTACCTATATTTTTTCTTGACAATTTATATGCTACTCAACCCAAAGTATGTGATATAATCTGTTTGTAGATTCACGGACAGAATGAAACGTTGGCTTCAAACTACATTTCAGGGCTTCACGGAAGGACACTTGCTCTGGTCTGGTGCAACATTTTTCTTTTATTAGCAGATTTCAGCTGTAAAACTGTTGGTTATAAGAGGCATTACCTAAATTCCATTTTCAGTGTTATTTATTGTTATTTCTAAAGCTATTATTTGATGGGTAATATTATTCTTACTTTAGACAGGCAGCAATCCTAAATACCACTGTCACATCTGAGCATGAAAATGTTAACATGCAAATTGCTTATATCTGGCACTGAATATGTATGTTTAAAATAAAACTCTTTGATACTTGTGATATCATTACTCTTAGCTCTAAAATCTCCAACTGTTTAAAAGACAGAGTTCATTAAGTTAATTACAATTTCTTGACAGCAAATTGTCTTGTTGGCAAAGTCAATCTCTACAGGAAACCTAAACAGCTGAAATGTAATCAGATGCTGCTACAGAAAGTGGTTTAGAAAGGCAAAGTAATTAAAATAAGCTCATTTCTAAACTCGGGACAAAGGCAGTCTGAGCCAATCCTGGATTCTCTGTGTCTTTGCTTCTGTCAAAAAATTGATTTTTGTGTATTGTTTTTAAGTTGGCTAGTACAATAGGCAATTCATCATCACTGTGAGATATAAACTCAAGCAGTCTCCAAAAATAATTGAATTTTGCAGAAATTCTCTAAGGGGGTGAAAAATCCATAACAGCCATTAAATTCTACTCTTTGTAGAAGGAATTTGAAATATTACAATTATGAAGAAGTAGAAAAAGACCTCTTTAATTTCATTTTCTGAATCTAGCAGGAATAATTTGGTGTTTTGTTGTGTCATTCTACTGTTTCAATGGAATTTGTATGAAAAAATGTGATAACACATATCAAAAGATGTCCTTTACAATGGGAGGGGGAAAGCTGTTTAGGAATTCCAGTCTGACAATTGCAAGAGATTTTAGTCTTGATCTGGAGCTGTGTTCATATCTTCTCCTGAATTGGAGAACATCTTGTTGCTACATAAATTAGGACATGTTCGGTGCCTGCCCTATTATTGCATTTCTGTGAGATCTATCATTTGTAGAGCATCTCCCCATCTTCTTTAAACTATGCCTGCCCAGCTGTGATTCCCAGGATCAACCCCTTCACTACACAACTTCAGGCCACGTGAAACAGTAATACTCGTCTTGGGAAACCCATCTGCTCTTGGCAACATCACGTTACAGGAATGGCACAAAAGCAGTGAGTAGGATTTAGGTTTGAGCTCTTTGTCAAGCAGAAATTACAAGGGCAGAGCAAGAATCATGGAAGAAACTTTCCAAAACACAAGAGGGAAATTGGACTGCGGCTCCCAGGGATTTTGGTTCTTTCCTGGTAGCTGCAGGATTTGACTTGCTCTTCATCTTCAAAGATGCTTATTAATACTAGTGTGTGTCAGTAAGACTTCAGTTCCAGTGGTTGTATACTGAATATTTGCTATTCAGGAAAGATATCACAAGATTTTATGGTCCACCCTTGTAAAGAGCTCACAAAGATTAGGAAATGCACCTATGTTTTTGTAAATGAACTTACACTGGCATGGGTTAAAAGTGAAAGTAAATAGACACTGCACAGTGAATAGATACTGTGATAATTTATTACAAGTTAGGTTTTTTTATATATGCATAATAGTGTGCTGTAAAGTAATAGATCATATCAGATGAAGCCATAGCATGACAAGATGGGTCATTTAATATATTAAATGATGCTGTTCTGTGTACTGTTGTTATCCACAGCATATTAAAAAAAAGTATCAGACAGTATATTTTTTCCAGTCACCCTCGTATGCTTAGATCTGGCTTAGTAAATCTACTGCATCATTAGCTTCTGCCTGAAAGCAGCTTTTTGAATGGCTTACGGTTCTGAAACCATTTCGTTGTAAATTGCTATTTTATTGGTGTTTGTTAGTGAAATAATCATCTGGGGACAAAGCAAAGAAGTGACCATGCCCAGATCTAGCAGGAAAATGGTATTGTTTCAGTCTACATAAAAAGATATAATTTTGTGTTGGGTATCAAGACGCTTCCCCTGACTGCTACGAGGGTTTTCTTTCTGTCACCTCTCAAAGAGGAAACCAAAACTGTGTGTGGGGCAGGGTGGTCTGTCCCTTGCCAGGACGGGCCCCAGCTGGAGGGCAGGCTGTCCCTTCTGTCGACCTCTGAACATGTTCCGTGCTTATTTCACAGAGTAAACACAATTTAAAAAGCAATGAAGAGAGGGGCACGATACTCAGGTACTCGGGATAACCTAACACAGCCCCATCCATAAGCCCACTGCTCAGGGCACTAGGTGTGGGCTGTCCCAACTGCATGACAATAAATAGCTTTATTTGCATGTTTCTGCTCGTGCCCCTTGCAGCAGCTCTCTGCAGATTAATGTGCTCTGCCTGGCAGTATGTCCTCTTTCCGCATGGTCCCCTGGCAGTAAAAGGCAGCTTTAAGTCTTCGTAACATATGAAGGTATTTATCCATATTTTTTTCTTTCCTGGGCTGAAACAGAGCAAGCAGGCTGCTCCAGACCTTTTAAACGCACGCAAAATGGAGTTCTTCACTTTCTTCCTCTGCACAGCTCAAGCCAGGACCAGAGACAATTACGTGTCTGTATTAAACTTCAACGACACCTTAGGTTTTTTTCATTTTTACAAAAGTGAAGTAGAAAAAATTCTGGGAGCAGACGTAGAGAGGGAATATTACTGCACAACTCAGGGGGATTTCTGAGTGCCAACAGAGCCCCTGAGAGATCAGGAGCAATTTCACTGGGTCACTGAGCATTGTTGCTCACCTACAGCTGAATCGATGCCTCCCTGATGCCTCCTGACAAGCACATGTGTGCACGGCGAGCCAGTGATTCCCGTAGTGAGCTATACCTTGTGGTTCCCTGTATGTACAGAGATAAGATAGAGCCTTCTCACTGAGCTGGGTGATGGCTGAGCACGCTTGCCAGGTGGGAAGGAGGCCAACAGGAGAAGAAGAAGAGACGAGCTGAATGCCTGGGGGTGTCTCAAGTGGCAGCTGCAGCCCAGGGAATTGAGAAGAAATAAGGACAAGGTAGGAGGTTCGAGAATTTTATTGAAACTTGAAGAAAAGAAAAATGAAATTTTCAGAAAAATCTTAAGTAAGCAAACCCCTTGGAAGTCATGAATTCAGGTGTAATGATAACTTCTTTTGTATATATGGCACCCAGCCTTCTCCCACCATTGATCTTTGGCCTTGCTCTGAGTTACCGCTCAGTATTGTTTGTCTCTAGAGACACACGCCTGCAACCCACGCAGATTTTAAGCTTAGCACCATTATCAGTGCTATGTCTTCTACTGTCTAACAGCTCCAAGGTATTTAAAATATAATTACTTCAAAGAGGGTAGTAATGTCTTCATGGGCCTGACTCAATGTTCATTAGCAAGCAGAGTGTCTCCTGTTAATATCAATAGCCCTGGAGCAGCCCCTTCTTCCTTTTCCCTTCGTTCTCTTGTCTCTTGCTTCTTATAGAAACAAGCTGATGGGTTTTATAAAGACTTGTGTTAATTCCTTGCAGGGTTCAGATTGCTCCCTTTGCCTCTCCTCGGCTTGTATGTCCCCCGACGTCTGAACCCCCAGGAAGGCACTTAGGTGAGTGAAGCAGGAGCTGCTGCTCTTGCAGTAATTTATCTTGGCCTGCAAAGGTGTTTGCAAAAGGGCTGTCGGTGCCCGGAGAGAGCTGGCACAAAGGAAAACCTGCTCAGGACAGAAAATGGATAGGTAGGTTTTAGAAATGAGGGATGGAAAGAGTTTTCTAATGAGTAACATTTGATTTGGGTTGTTCATCACATCTGACTTTGCGAGAGCTTTCTGTGCAGCTCGTCTCTGATTCTGGGTGGGGTTTTCACTGACAGGCTGATTTAAGGCCAGGTTGCATTAGCTCCTGCTCATCTCCATAATCACCTTTGGTAATATTTAGCTGAGCCACATTGCTATTAGTCTGTGCTTGGACATTACTGGCATATGAGGCCAGGGCTTCTGAGCTGGGTATTGTTATCACCAGAACAGAGACGATGCCACAGTGGATGGCTGCAGCTATCCTAACTGTTTTCAACAGTAGAGATTGTAATGTGAAAACCAGACTGCAGAATTGAGTTGGGTTTTTTTTATATGGTAGCTAAGACAATATTCACTGAGTTTGATCATAACTTCCCAACCTTGCCCTAATAATGACTTTCAGTGTTGTTTTGGAGGGACTGTCACAAAGAGATGTCCACTGAGTTGCCATCCTTGCTGCTGCTGGTAGGAGAAGGGGAACAGTGAGTGCTAGTAATACCTTTGACTTTATGAAGTGGAAACATCTTTATTCACAAGGGCACTGTGATCATAAATTTTAGGCAGTGGTGATGGGGGGAGACGAGCTGGGTTAGTAACCCGAGGGTCGGAAGCACTGAATACCTCTAGCTATCCGATACCCAACTTGTTTTAAGACAATTAATCTTTCCTCCTTATTACGGCTGTGAGCTCTTATTTCTGTCTTTTTCCAAATTTTTCGATGACTGCCTTACCCTTTATTTTCCTGCTTCTTCTCTCTTACAGCATTTTGTATTTCTGAGATGCATTATGAGGGGCGGGATTGTCTTCCACTGAAGAATTATCTACTAGCCAATGTTGAAAGAAGGATATAGGATTTCATGGACCAGTGAACTAATACGATGTGAAATCCTATTTTCCTATCTTCCAAGTGTCTACAGAATTCCAAGTTAATGTACTTTACTTTATATGGTTGCCACCTGTTTATATTATCAGTAGTTTGAATATTTAAGCATTACACAGTCCATTTCCTACCAATTTGTCTGTATGTCAAGAAGGGTTTCTCCTAGTGTTTCCATACTTGATTTTTTTCTCCTTTTTCTCTCCAAAATGAATATTGTGGCCTAGCACGATTACATTTAAATTTTCATTAAAAAATTATATAGTTCACAGCACAGATTTAATTGATCACACTGTTACCTGGTGTAAATCAACATAGCAACATTAATTCTAACAAGATCTTTCACCTGCTGAGGATCTGCTTCTATGTATTTCTATGTTATTCTCAAAGCCCAGAAGAGCATATCTTCAGAAAATATCTTTGAAGCTGGTTCACTTTTAAGAGTTCAAAATGACATTTCATTATCATATGCACACTTCAGAAACATTGTAAATCTCATGTAAACCGCCTATAGTTCCAGTGCATATATTTAAATACGTGATGATCCAAGGGCCCATCGCACGCTGGCGCACAGACGTGTGGGTGGGTGTAAACATATCAGCTCGTAAGGGGTCGTTGGATCATTTCTGCATCTGGACTAATAAATGGCAACTGCAGTTAATGGAGAACAATGAATCTTGGAACAAAGGGAAAAAATAGCGCATCTGCTAAAAGGAAAGATGTGTCGAATACTGATTAGGAAAGAGATCTGGGAGTTGTGGTAGAAAATCTCTAAAGCATTCAGCTTAATGTGCAACTGCAGTGAAAAGGGCAAGCAGAATGCTGGCTTGTATTGCTAGAGGAAGGCAATATAAATCAAAGCAGCTGGCTTTGTTACTATCAGGCATTGTTTTGACATCACCCAAAGAACAGAACTTTATTTGCTATTGGTCACTACAGCTTCAGAAGAATGTATTTTTTTACTGGGGGGGGATTTTCTCTCTAGCGAACTAAATTACCATCTTCTGCATTTTAAGATAACAGAGGAAGAAACAGAAAAAAATCAGCTCATTAAGAAGTAAAGCGTATACTCTGATTGGTGCGATTGTTTGTTGCCAGCAAAGAACATTCTGAAACTGAAACTCAGGTCAAGTTGTAGAAAAATGGATGTGGAAATGTTACCTAGACCATGATGAATTCAGGTAGAAAAATAAATGTTTTGTTGAAAATCTCATTTCATGACAGCTCTAAAATGTTGTGAGTTATCACTACGAAGACCACAAATGATAGAGAAAAATGTAGCTGCTAGTGAATGAAAAGCACAGACATAACGAGCTCAGTGCTCTTATCTGCTTACGAGCATTTGAGTGTTGTTATGTTTTAATTTTACAAGCTTCTCACAAAGACCGAAGGAGGCATTATGCTAAAAAAACAAAAAAAAGGAATACAAAACTTACAGTGGAACCCATTGCAGCTTTTCTTTCATGGGCTGTTCTCTGTCAGCGTTGCCATCGTGGTTCCCTGCACAGAGAAGTTGACGATTCAGCCATAAATAATCACTGCTTGTTGGAAATCTGGCATGCAAAATTCTAGCTAGAATACAGTCATAGAGTCTGTAAAAAGATGCGTAAAGAAGGTATTTTAAACAACAACAAAAATTTGCCACTTCTATTACATTCAAAAGGAATACGTGAATCTAACAAAGCATATTTATTGGATTTGAAAAAAGATCTAGACCACTTATTTACTTTTCCCCTTCATACACTTGGAAGTCCCACCCACAGGGTTGTTAGAGATCACCCTGCTTTCTCCAAAGCCTTCTCCAGGTTCAGTGGAGGAAAAACAAAGCCATGCCAGGTGCAACACCTCTGAGCACCCTTCACGGTTGCAGTGTGTTTGCAGCGAAGCCACGAGAAGTGTGGCACCCTTGGCTTGCTCCCCGGCTAACATTTCCATGCCCCAGATGCTGTCACAATAACTTGCTATCACCACAAATTCCCACAGTCCTTACAAAGAGGGCTTCATGCAGGACATAAGAAGAGGACATAAACCTATCCCTAACCAAAAGGGGCAGGAAAAACAGACATTTTGCATAGTGAAGTTATTTTGTGCTTGCTGTTAACAGACTTTGGGTCCTTTTCTCTGCAGATTTCGGAGCTGGCTATGCAGGCAGCCTTAGAAACATGCCGTGGCTGTACTTGCTTATCTTGGCATTTTTTCTGTGAAGGTCTCACACGGTCCAGTGGATAGGAGGCTGGATCTGGGGTAATTTGGTCTTAGTTCCCAGCTGTTTTGCTGTTTCACTAATGCTAGTTCTCCCACCTGAAGAGTAACCAGTGTAACTTTGAGCAAATTGTTTTGTTTCCCTGTACCCCAAAGTAAACAATTGTAAAGCATGGATAATATTTACTTATTTAGGAAGTGCCCCCAATGAGGAACAACATGCAAAAGTCAGAATTCATAGATACTAGGCATGTAGATAGGAAACAGCTCTTACAATAAAAGCTGCGTGTATTTCTAATTGCAAACCGTATACGCACCCTTGTTATGGAAGGTTTTCTATAGTGCAGGAGTGGACAGTATAAAATACTAGGTGGTTGGACTGGGATAGAAGTCCATCATTCTTGTCCTCAGGGCTATGAGCAGAAGTTCAGCTGCTTCCCAAATCTCATTCCATTCTGATCCGAAAATAATTCAGAAGTAATATTTTCAGGTTGTGATTACCTGTCAGCTCAAGTGAGGTGATGATAGCTAAGAAAGGCGCCGTCTTATCTTTTTCCGTTAGCTGTGCCCAGCTCAGGATGGCTGATGTTCATCTTCTCCGTTGTGCCTGTGAGAAGGTGATATGAACTGATAGTCAAGCTCTAATCTTGGGAAATATTTTCAGCTGCTTGAGACTGGCGTGGTGCAGCAGACCCTCAAGGGAGTCCAATGCCAGTTGAACTCCAGTGACTCCAGCGTAGTCTTGCAGACTCCTTCCTTGGCTTGTTTGCTGGCCTTCCTATCATGTGTCTTATCTAATCCCTACTTTGTGGAAACTACTTTTTTTTAAGCTTATATTTCTGCATCCCTGATGGGCTTCCAGCGTGTTTCAGAGGCTGCTGCTTATCAAGGTAGTACTCTTTGCACCATGATTTGCTACAAACTGTGCTAAACACTTTTCCTTAATAAATCTATGCACTTCCTAATATACAGGAATAGATTGAAAGCCAATATGCATGGCAATATGTATGCTTCTTCATAAGGGTTCAGAGAATGATGGCTTCGGTAAAGCCTAGGAGGTGTTTCCTGCAATAATTCTAGCACTTAAATAGTTGTATGTGAATTTTCTCTATCAGATCAGTGTGGTTTCCCAAGGATGCAACCAACTTGTCAGCAGGCAAGGTCATTCTAGCAGATGAGTGTGAGGGCAGGTAGCAAAGGAAAAGTCTGTATCAAGTGTTTTTGCTGAAGGGGAATTCCCTGCTGGGAATGTCTCAGCACATGCCTCCCCTAGTTCAAGGGGGTATGGCACTACTCCATGGAAGTCTGAGGCAGATCTACTGTCCAGAGGCAAAATCAACAGCTCATGGCCATGTGGCCCCAATAACAGGCTGGGAGCCTAGACTGTGTCTGAAAAAAATATTAGGATACACTCAGCCTTCTCAACAGGACACTTGCCCTCACCTTTCTGACTGTCCATCCCAAGTCTAAATTTCTACATCAGACATATTATTTTGTAGTTACATTCCAACCGAAGTCAAAGAACAAGAATAAATTAGAGAAGTGTGGTGAGCAGAACAGTTTTCACTTTAAGAGTATTTTAATAATCAGGAAAGTCACCCATGTATAGTAATGATAAATTGCTTTGCTACAGGGTAATATAAACTTTAACAAATATAATAAATATTTCTGCTAGGCCAAGAAAACTGAAATACTGGAAACTGCTTAAATACGTGCATCAGAATGAATGAAGATGAAAAGCTGGTGCATATTTTAAAAATAGCATATGTTTTTGTAAATTAAATCTTAACCTGTGTGTAGGAATCTGAGGCACTAATGAGTTTATGGTCCAGTTGCAATCAATGAGATTTTGGTGTCACATGACTACAAAACTCTGATTTACTTCTTTTCATATTAATTAATTCATATTTTCATATTTCATCATTAAATAAGATGGGATTAAAATATTTGAGGTTATTTAAATGAGAGGTGTCCATCTTAGATTTCTAAGCTAGAGATTTGTTTGTGGCAGACTATGCTATTCAGTAAATAAAACCACATTTTTTTCATAGGGAAGCTCATTTTCTGAGAGTTACAGCTGTGATCCATACCAAAGGCTGTGTATATCAGTGACAGTGAGACGGAATGAGATTTTTGTAACAGCCTTGCTAAGTTAGTTTCCTATTTCCCATCAACAGCCAAGGGATGAAGGAACTTCATATCACAGGACTGTGAGCCAGGAATAGCTTGTCTGTATGAAAATACAGTTTATAAAAATAGTAAAAGGTAATAACTTTATTAGGCCCTTTAATCCCACTTGTGATTAGTGGAAAGCTAACAGTGACCAGAGGCAGAGCTTTGCACCTCTTGAAAACTGGGGTTTCCAGCTTGCTTTGAGCTTTGTTTTCAGTGCTTGTGATACCAGTCTTCACTCCTTCTGTAGAGGACATTTTCTCATTTTATTCAGTTTTCTTTCCAAAGCTACTGTATTTCTCTCCTGCTAAGAAATGTTTAACTTCAGTCAGCGGATCCAGCTGCAATAGCCTGTTTTTCATCTGTCTTTTTTTTCCCATGGATATTGTCAGTCAGTTCAATCTGAGCCATCCTTTATATCAGACATGTTTTATCCAGGGTTGCTCAATACTTTAGAGAGAGATACAGTTTTTAATATGACTTTAGTATAAGTGTCTGGGTGTTCCTGCATCTCTCTGTGTATGTTTCCAACCTGTTTTTCCCTTTACTGACTTGCACTGATTTTTCCTGGGCATCTTTTTGGTTTTGCTTTGTTGAGAGGAGTGGTAGATGGGGGAAAAGTTAGACTGCTTTCCAATTTCTGCTTCTATTTTTATTTCTTCATTACTTTTTTCCATCTTCTTTCTCTTTGTTTTCCAGCCATGTCTCACCAGGAGTGACAAGGCATCGCTGAGGGTAGGTGTCACCAGTGTTTACACTTCCTCTGTGAGGGACAAATGTCAGGGAAACAGGTGCAGAATAATCTGCTGGCAGCACCATAATCCCTATTGTGGCAGATAATTGCAAGGTCGAATTATAACAAAGAACGTATATCATTTCCAAATCTAGCCCTGGAGAAGAGCGGCTTAATTCCAGCTACAAGTAGAGCTGGAAACTAGAAGCTGACCTTTTGATCTTCAGGCTGTAAGTTTAAAATACAATTTTGCTGATTGTCCCCTCCAGTTTTGCTCTCTATTTCTTTCCGTGTTCTCTGGTGTATGGGTGTAACCTCTGGAGGTGCAATTCATGCCAGGAAGAAGCAGCATTCTGTCTTTGCATCAAATAAAGGGAGGATGTTGTGCTACAGGAAGGTTTCAGATATTGCTGCAGTTTGGTTCCCTACACTGTCTTGTCCTGACTTATCAACTCTGCTGAAAAAATTTCATTTGTTTCTGATTTGTGTAAACACTGTGGACAAGAATTATTTTCTGAGACACAGCAGCTTGCTAATTCCTCTGTGGCTGCTGTGTGGTTTTATCGCCGACATTGCAAAATACGGGCACTCAGATCTCCGTGGATAAAAATAAAAGAAGGTTTATATGCCAAGGTGAGCAACCCGAATGAAAAGGCACCGCAGCCGTGAGCACGGGCTGTCCGCACTCCCTCCTGTTTTATAACTGCTGTGAGTAGACAGTGCTCAACATCTTTTGTTACTCAAATTGACTCATGGGTATGAAGGGGCATATTCAGGAGTGTAATATAAAACTAAAGGTGATTAAATGAAACACTGCAACCCACTCCCTCCTTCATTTTGTAACAGTACACTTAGAAGCTTGGTTGTCAGGGATGCTTGAGAGGTACTCAGAGCAGCTATAAAATTCCCTATTCACTTCGTTGGGGCTGTTGGGATCAAACCAGCTCCCAGTTCACCTCCGGGCAGTTTGAAGGTGGCTACAGAATAAGCCAGCAGCTCAGGAGGTTGATCCTACCAGGTGTGGGTGCCTCCTTCTACCGCTGCCCTCTTGAACCACAGAGGTTACCCAGCTCTCTCCTGCTGCATGCCTTGTGAGTCGCGGCGGGTAAACCCAATGGTCATCCACAGACGAATTTTGATTTCAGACAGATTTGTGAGCCTACAGCAGGATAAAGAGGATTTACCAAGAATGGGGAATTTAGCAGTTTTTGAGGACAAGGGAATTATTTTATGAAGTTCTCAGCTGGCATAAAACATAGGGGTCTCTCTGGGTTTTCTTACACAAGCTATTGAATTCATTGCTCAGGACATGCTGGTGGAAGGAAGGCAGATTGCCACACTGCTCTCTCTAGAAAGGGCCTGTTACAAGTTTTATGACCGCTTTTCTCCTTGAAGTAGCCTTTTTGTTAATATCAGTGACAAAAAATGCTCCTGGTATTCTTGCTTGGTGTAGCATAAGCATTTCCTAACTGGCCAGTAACAGGTTCCTGCAAGAAGGAATTTGCAGCAACCACCGCCCATGTTGGGAACACCGAATGTCCCTTCGTCTCTATTTGCACAGGAGGATCGTGGAGGCAGTGGGGAGT
>Ga0181612_120782_pt1 | contig 12732 bp, 10 predicted proteins | sample HoacroProtozoa21_FD_119630 | JGI IMG/M metagenome (GOLD analysis project Ga0181612, IMG submission 119630) | Hoatzin crop microbial communities from Cojedes, Venezuel. Combined Assembly of Gp0051906, Gp0051904, Gp0051908 | reverse complement strand
GTTGGTTTTTTTTTTTTTTTTTTTTTTTCCCTTTTGGTGTTTTTTTTACCTAAAATTTAGAATTTTAAAAGCAGAAAATTTAGGGGTTTACCTGGGCCATTTGGATAGAAAGAAGAATTGAAGCTTTTTTTTTATCCCCAACCCCACCTAAGGTTGTTGGCCCCCAAACCCCCAAGAAATAAAATTTTTCCAAAAGGGAAAAAAAAAAAAAAAAAAAAAAAAAAAATCCCAAGTCACAGGGGTAGGACATGTATTTCTCATTTCCTTGACTATGACACAATGAAACAAAGAGGCACTGTAGCTGTAGAGATGGTTACAGTACTATACCTCAGAGTTTAAATGCAGTTTGAGGCATGAAGATGGGGGAGAGGGCAAAGGGGTGGTATTTATCTTTGTCCTTATAGGAAAGAAATCAGGCACTGCTATGGTATTCTTTAGTTTTGGTAGAAAAAGCCAGCTGGTTACAGAACCAGTAAGTTTCACCCAGAATAACTTTGGCTTTTAAACTACTGCAAACCAACCACCCCAAAACACAACAAATTGCATACACACAGTGTGAGCTGAACTGAAATGCGGACAGATGCTTCTCTATAGCATCATGGAAACAGCTCTATCTTACACAAATATATGCACACTATATACAAATCTGACCCCAACTTGAAACAGATTGATGCTAGCTTTGCCATTTGTATTACACAATCCACTCCAAAAATCCAGTTGAGGACTGTTATTTATTTTCTAAGCTATAAACACTGTCGGCAAATCAATTTGCCCTTTAGATTAGCAGCTCGGATCGCATTTGTATAAATATCCTGTTGCAAAGAGGAAGACTTTATTACCACTGTAACTGGCAGCTAAAAACCAATGAGCACCTTAACCCGTCAGGAATTGCGTTCAGCAGAAGAAGAACCTACTCCCCAGGTGGTTGCTCTGCACAGCACACCTATGTCCACACGTGTCTTACCGTACAGGAGGAATCTTTCTGCACATCAAGTCCTCATATTTCATTCTGGGTGCAAACGAAACTGTTTAATAAACTTTGACCATTAAGGTACCGTATCTTCCTTTGATCACTAACACAGGCCGCTGTGTTTTTCATAGATCAGTTGTTTGGACAGTGTGGGAGTGTTTTGAGGTCTGCATTAGCAGGATATTTACACTTGAAAACATACTGATGATCCAAACCAAGGACTAACATCTTTGATCAACCATAAACTGCCATCCCTAGTCCTGACCTGACACCTCTCCGGGTGACAGCAAGGAAGTTTCGAGAAAGAAAAATAAATTAATGAGCTGTTTCCAGGGACAAACTCATTTCTTCCCTTCCCTCGTGAAGGTCTCGCTTACATGGCAATCCCACTCCCAACAGGCATCGGAAGTCACAGAGGGCTCTGCTGGTCCTTCCACAAAACCAGCCTTAGAAACAAGCTCATGTGCAGGACTTAACTGTGCATAGGTACCACCGAAGGGAGGAGAGTCGCGGCTCTGCAGCTCCTGCCTGCTGAAACTAAGCGCGCCCTCAGATACAGCCAAGGTGGGACAAGCACCTGGAAGCTGAGGCCACTTGTCTTCCTGAACTGGTGTTCTGGCAAAACTCCCTGCTTTCTGCACATACCAAAAAAAGAGAAAAAAGAAGAAAAAAACCCCCACTCTAGCCTTCAAACAGCACAGTCTCTTAAACTCTGGGGGGTCAGAAGCTGAAGGGCGGCAGCATTCAGCGGACATTTTGCCCATTCTTTCTTCCAGTGTCAGCCTCTACAGCCCACAGCCCATTTCAAAACCCAGAGTCATCTCCTTCAGAGCAAACCAGATGTCACCCTCAGCCCTATTTGGTGAAGTCTCTTCTCCACACAATCCGAAATGCATACCGCTGATGGCTGGCCACAAGCTTGACCTATCCTGAGGACTTCATCAACCTCTTTGCAGCATCCCACTGACAACTCCAGCAGTTTGTGTTATGACAAAACGTGGCTGTTAACTGCGGTTTGGTTATAAAACAAAAGCGTAGTTTCTAGGAGCTATTTTTTTACCTTACAAAAGGGTGGAAGGAATGGGGAGATGAAAATAATACTGACACAAGTGAGTCAGTATTAAAATGTTTTCTTCTGTTTAAAAGAGAATGTACTTAGACCACACTGCCCTCAACGTGTGTTTCACCGCCCAGAGCACGAGCATTGTTTTTGTATTTCTGATGGCTCTGATCATGGAAAGGGTCAAATTTATCCCCGAAGGTTTAATACTCTGATCACTTGCGCTCTCTCCACATACACCCCTATCTAGGAGAGAGTCTCGAATGGGCCCATACAATCCTCGCTTTTAGCCTTGTCTACAGTGGCAAAAATCAGCTTGGTAATTCCATAAGTGGTAGAAATTTTAGCCTCGGGCTTGGTTTTGGTTTTAGCCATCAGGGAGTGGCCAGCAGTGCCTTGCATTTCTGTCCAGCAGCGCGCACATCTGGGCTGGAGTCACACGCCTATGCTCTCACTCTCCAGATGAGCTTTTTTTTTCCTTTGCTCAAGTAATACTGAATTAAGCCACTTCATTACACTTAATCAGATCCAAGGGATACTTCCAGGCTCTGAGCTTTGGTGAACATTTGTATTTACTGAATCCTTCTCTTATCTCCTGCCCTCCCAAACTCATTTGTTTGAGAGGAGCAGGCAGGTTTCTTTTTATGTTTTTTTCCCCTCAGAGGTGCACACTGCCCTTCTCTTGCAGACTGCTGGTTTGAATTCATACACACCAACTGCCCTGTTAAGAATTATTTGTGCCCAGAAGTATTTCATTAGCTATCAATAATCACTTCAGACAACTGTTAACTCATAAAAGCCAAGATTAACATGGTGTCTTTGAACTTCCTCTGGCAACTGCCGATGTTGACTGAGCAGGCACTTTCTGTGGCCTTCAGAGATGAATTTTCGTGACCAGAAGGAGTATTTGTCAGCAGAACAAGATGAAAAAAGGTGCTACTTCAGTTCCTTCCATCTCACCTGCCAGTTCACCCATCAGACTTCAAGATCTCTACAGACTCTTCCTTATGCAATGAAATGCCATCAAATGTCAGGAAATATGAGGCTGTTATTCAAACCTTTAGACCAAAGGAAGTGTGACACAACTCTTTTTAAATATTTTTTTTTAAGTCAAAGGCAGCTGTTATTTTCTGGCTCATAAGATGTGTGCTGAAATACAACAGAAGACTTACAAATATTTAGCAAGTTCCTTAAAAAAAAACAAGGCTTTTTTGTAATTTAACCTTCTAGTGTTCTCAACAGGAAAAGAAAACATTATATTCCAAATTATTCCACTGAGATAAAAAGGGGAGAAAAAAAACACTTTGGATTTTTTTTTTACCCCCTCCACTAAAAGCAAGTAAGTGAAATGACTATCAAAATCCAAAAACCATTCATAGAATACAGCTCCTTAAGGCATACCAGAAGAATCTGAGGCATTTTTCCCCTCCATGCAGAGACATTAGTGAACAGCTAAATACAACTTTTTAGTATTTGTTTTCAGGAACTTTTACAGGCCAAAGTCCACCCAGGTCACCAACACAGCTGCATGTTCGAATCTGCAGCAGCAGCTGCCTACGGAGTCAGAACCTCAACTGAAGGCAAAGAGTGGTAAGCAGGTTCTAATATTTTAATTGTCTTTTAACATCTGCATATTTGTAATATAAAAAGGACAATTACTATAGATGACTATTAATATATATACACTTTTATATACAGATACATATAGAGGGTACATACATATGCACGTAGCACATATTTAAACATAAGCACACATTTTCATATGTGCTTTTGTACTTTACATGTACATGAAAGAGTTCTGTAAGCTGAAAGGAAAAAGAGAGTAAAAAGGCACGTCCTTTTTACAACTGCAAGAATCTGTGAGCCACATTTTGGCGACCTCTGCACAGATGGTGTGACAAGTCCCACAGACTCATCCAAAACGCAAGCTTCTTTAGTGAAACATCTCCCTCCTTCCCACCAGGAAAAATAAATAAATAAAGAAGAAACAGAAACAAAAAGGGAGCCTTGAGGGACTGGATGAGTCAGAGGTTAGTAATGAACTACAGACACTCATGCCTGGGTCAGCAGTTCACGCCTAGCCCGTGTCCGGAGGGACGGTGAATTGCTGGCAGTCTGGACCTAGAGGAAGCCACTTTACGATTCCCAGTCCCAACAGTGGGATCCCCTCAGCACAGCTGCCGGCAGCAGCAGGAGGAACATGGCAGAAGGGAACTGAAAGACCCGAAATACCAGCTCTGGAGAGAGACCACCCTGGTGACCCCCATCCGAGCTGCTGCCTCTGCTCAATCCGTAGGGAGGTCTCCAGCACCCACAGATGCCCAGCACGTGCGGACACCAAAGTGTCCCGTGCCAAAGCACATGCGTTGCAGCTTCACAGCACAATCTGATTTTGGCATGTTTCTCACATGATATTTGAAAGCAAGATACAAAGTGCCAGCATCATTGCCGCACACAGAACTAGTAGCCACTTTCGGAACAAAGAGTTTGCAAATCTGTTGGCAACACGGTACATTAGGGGCTGGATCCTGTATTTTGATTCTCTTTTCCACAATGGATTACTTCTTTGCTCAGTTTACCCTGAAAGAAGGTTATATACATACAAAAGTTGACAGTTGTCCTTACAAGAGTCAACTTTAGCCCTGACATACTCTGCGCCCTGCTTTGGTGACCGACCCAGAGCAGCATAATGATCACTTCCACAGATGCTTGGCAAAGATTGCCTCCAGCTCCAAAGGTGGGATCTCCACTTAATGAAATCTAAACCAGACCAACACTCCCTATTTTTTATTCAATGTGGCTACAAATGAACAATACAGCTAACATCTATGAAATCTGCATGACCGTCTGGACTTCCATCAGTTCTTCAAGTGGGTATTGACGTAACATCCTAACCAGCAAGAACGTTACCCCAGGAGGCACTCCAGCAACCCCCAACTTGAAACGCAAACAGAACACTGACCTTTTAAAACTAACACTTTTTCCCCTATCACTTGCATATCCAAGCATTTCTCTCCATTTCCCCAGAGGCCATACACCTCACAGAACCACCAGTAACTATTTGATGTTGCCCTCACAACAGCAAATCATCAAAGGTGGATCCCCACAAATGGTATTGATGGAAAGGCTGGGGAAAGAAGGACCAGAAACAAAAACACCCAGAAAGCCTTCACAGAGGAAAGAAACGAAGATTTTTTAACCTGAGTGCTGAGCGCTGCTTCCGATTTCTTTCTTTATGCCTGCAGCAGAGCAACAGTCAGAGTCCTGACACATTTCGGCAGAGGTTATGAAGCATTTCTGTACCACAGCATTACTCTGACATTCAACTGACCATGTATTTCCATCTTTTTGCCTTGCACCATTCCCCCATCAGAAACATTACCCTTTTTGAATTAATCACTCCATCTACACTTGTTTGGATTTGTGTCACACTTTCTGTTCAGCCTCTCTCTCTTTTGCCTCTCTGATTGCCACTGAAAACCCAGGAGTAATTTTGTACTTGTGGTCAGCATGCTGAATATTCTTCTATTTACTGTAATGCAAGTCCATCTGAGAGCAGGTTGAGTCCGCACCAATTAGCAGTATTTTTCAAACAGGTTATGCTTTTTATGCTGATAGTATTAAGTTGAAAGGGATATGTGTATTTCAGTACACAAAAGCAATGCCGGCATTATAAGTTTAGTTTAAAAATCTACTGCCTCCCATCAGATTCTTGCTCTATTTAAAGACACTAGAAAGATTGCAGCTAAGTGACACCCTAGGCTACAATACTGTGGACTTTCTCCAGCTGAGGTCCATTTTTCACTCTACCATGCCAGTTTCCCACAAGGAAAGGATCATGCAATAACATAACCCTGTTAATGTGAACAAAACCGGTATTTATTTAGCAGTCCTCTCAACGTAAATGCACAAGCTCAGCCTTCCCCAGCACAGCGGCTGGTGGCACAGAGCAAGCCCCTTCTTGCATACCTGTTCTGATGTTCCTGCAGCACTTGGTAGATACTGATAAGGAAAGTTTGGTTTTTAAAGCTCCCCACAACGCAGTCCTTGTAGATCCGAAACTCGGCGGCTGTGACAGCCTCGCCCTCAGGAATCTGAGACAAATTAAACTTGAACTCCTTGTGGTGCCGCTGGTGAGGCGTGAACTCCTTGTCATACTCAACTGCAGATGGGAAAAGGAAAGAAAAGGAAAAAAAGGAACTGTGACTAAAATTTAACAACGCAATGTTTCCACATGCTGCCACCTGTTCCTTCAAAAAAACCCCAAGAATCCTATTTTCTTCTCCAAAGATAGCCTTGGCAAGTGCCAGGAAAGCTTATGCAGCTAAAGCCTTTCAAAAACAGTACTCAGAAAAGATGAATGTTCACCTTCTCTAGCCAATGCCTTTGAGATTTCCTATTTTTTAAAGACAAGCCAGCTTTGACAGGTGAAATATGACCGTGCATTTTGCTTCTGTGTGGAACTCTGAAGCTGTGACTGCCCCCAGCATTTCCCACCTCTGGATCTCCGTGTTCTTTACAGCATTTCCTGAAGTCTCGCACCCCTCTTCCAACAGAGGAGATTTTGCTTTAGCACATAAAGGCACAGACAGAAGTAAGTGTTAGCACCATGTCAAGCAGTTCCTTAACTGTCCTAAAACCTGCTGTTTTCTGCCTCCCAGGTTTGTGTGTCAGTCATCAGACTGCCTTGCGAGCAGAATAAGATTAACGTGACACTTATTTCAAGGGTTAAAGTTAACCAGAGCTCCTCTTCCTTTTGCAGAAGCTGAGTCGAAAATGAGAGAGTTGAGAAGGAGTGACCCCTTTTGGTTTCTGGCCTTAGCCCTCCTCAGGTACGCTATCGGGTACAGAGTTCAAGGCAGATGCAAAGCAGAACCCCTCCTTCTTCAGGCCTCAGGACTTGCATTTTCTCTGTTTGAGGCCCCCTTTGCAAACCCTACCTCTAGTCCCACTCTTGTACTACTTAATTACATCTTGCTGTAGTCTGACTTTGATTTATTGTTCATTATTTCTTCTAATTTTCTATCAGAAATTGCTTAAAACATTAACATATTATATAAACATACAAAACTACATCTTTAAAGCCCTGAGGGGGGAAAAAAAAATAAAACCTAAAACCTGTTCCCAACAGTGCAACTGATGTCAGTGATGAATAAATCACCATTATATTACCATTAGGGACATGATTACATTCAGAGAAGGTGGTGAGGGAAGTACAGATCCCTTTTCACATTCGTCTTTGCGCTCACTTTTTGTTGCCCCCCCTTAATACATCAAACCGCAAAGGCGTCCAGGAGCCTACCCTCACAACATCCCATGAGGTAAGCAGCAATCCCCATTTTGCAGCTGGGATAGTGAGTCACCGGGAGAGTGACTTGTCCAAGGACAGGCAGCGGAGGCTCACGGTGGAGCCAGGAACGATGGCCAACGCGCTTGAGGTTCATTGCTCTACCCACAGGTTACCTCTCCGCGGAGCAAATACGTGTCCCAGCTGCTGGAAACAGCCCACGGATATTCTCCTGTCTACCTTTCCCAACTGCCCATTCCTCCTCACACCCCAGTCCCAGTTTCATCTGTGTCCTCTCCCTTTTCTTTGGCAGCCCTTTCATGTGAGCTGCCTCATCTGGCTGGGTCCACGTCCTGGCTCCCTGCGAGACAGTTAGTCACATCCTTCTCTTTGAAGCTCGCCTGGAAATCTTTTCACCTCCGTATGACTGCTGCCGAGCACTTTGTGGGACACCGCACTTGGAGATGCTGCGTAAAGAGCTGCCATGGGGCGAACAGGCAAACTCCCAAACCACTGTCGGAGTCAGACGCCGCTGCCAGTTTTGGCAGTCTCACATTGCGTCTGTCTGAGCAGTTTAGATGTCAAACAACTGACAAATGCGGATTACCAGACCCTACGACTTCCAGAAATGAGGTGGTGACACCCAGCATCTCCATCAGAGACTGCACCAAGGCAAACACTGGTACCGCTTGCTTCCAGTGCCACCTGGGAATCACCTCGCTGGCCATCAGTTATCGGCAAACTGGGCTTTCCTTTGAAGCATCCAGCCCTGCATTTAACTGGGAATGACTCTGGCAATGCTGGACCGGTTGGTGTCACCCACATGTACGCCCTCCAAGAAGGGGCCTGAGCCGCCCGGTTACTCCCCACCCCGAGGCGCACGCCGCAGGATGCACTGCCCAAAACAGAGTGGCCACGTACGTTCAGAAACTCGCAAGCATCCAACCAACAAGCAACTGCATTTGGCTGCTTGCAGCAGGACGACGTGCCCAACACGGCCTTTTTACTTGCTGCTACAAGATGAGAGGATGTAATTAACGGTGAGGGAATGTCTAAATCCACAGGTTTGGAGAGACATGTATATGAAGCAACGATGCTTGATTTAGAACTTGCTAAATCCTTGCTTGCGAGTGCAACGAGCAGCTGAAACCCACGTCCCCCCCGTGTGCCACTGCGAGGACGAGCTGACCTGTGGGCGAGATGCAGCGAGGAGGCTCTACCCAGGGCTTGAGAATGATAAAGGATCAGGAAAAGCCAGGGGAAGGACACAACCAGGATGAGCAGCAGAACCCCATCAGCATGCCGGAAAACTAAAATTACACCAGAGAGAAACAGTGATGCGAATATTCAACACTTGCTGCCAGCTACAGCCCCACATCATGATGCGATGTAGCCTGCAAGCACACGGGGCAGAGCGCAGAGCCATCCCACCCAGCACAGGGCTCAAAACAAGCCCAAATGTCACTTTTTATTGTTCCTTTCTGACCTCAAGTCAGCGACGGCAGCCTGACCTTCACTACAAAATACGCAGTTTAAAAGGGATATAGCCAGACTCTAGTCCTCTAAATCAGTATTTTCCCACACCCCTCTTCTAAAAAGTCACAAGAGGAAGAAAAACCCACCAAAACATCTAACACAGAGCATGAAAAGTAGCAGCAGGTATGGTGCTTGACTCCAAGTACCCTTTCCCAGTTTCTAACTTGCCCGATTTATTTACGATAGTATTTTCCTGTTTTTTAAAACTTTCTTCCTTTATTCCCGTCCTTGTCTGAATGCCCCATGCAATCACAGAAGCTGACTAAACTGATTAGAGGGGAAACATTCAGACTGATTTCGTTATCAGGCTTGGCAGAATAAACAATCTCAAATGTACAAACAAGGAAATCTTTTTTTAATCCTTCAGATTAAGTAATTTAGCTTTTTCTGTTATAAGAAAGGCACATTCAGAAAGAAATATTGTTAAGTTGATGGTATCCTCCTCGACTGCGTTCAGAAGCCTCCCTACAACACCACAGGATGGAAAAAAGCCTATATTAAGCTTGTATGAAGTAAGTATAAAAGTTTAACGAGTTGGAAAGTTTTTCTGGCTATGTATCTTCCCATGATACAATGGAGGGTGGGTTTTTCTTTCTTTGTGGGAGTGGTGAGATATTTAAGTTCTATATACTCATTGTCACCCCATCAAGTTAATAATCGACTGTTTTCATTCAGCAAGACAGCTTAAAAATATAAAATGCCAACAGTTCTTCTCTGGGGGTTTTTTACCCCATGGAAACTGTTCATTTTTAACAAAGAAGTCAAGTTTTAGAACAGTAAAATTTGGACAGACAAGATCCGAGCTGCTGGTTCCCAGGATTACCCAGTCTGTATTGCTATCGCGTTACAACACATCAGATGACCTTGTATTCAAAACACAGACAGCGCATGTCAAAATGTAAGACAACAAAAAAAAAGGACAAATCATTTCTCAAGCTGCTTTCCAAATTTTTTTTTTCCACGTGAATTCATTCCGGTCAGTCTGGCTGGTGACATGTGAAATCCACAGCTAATTTCCATCCGAAGATGGACATGTGCACGTCCCAACTGTGCAAAGGCCTTGCAGGGAAAATCAGGCATCTCACAGCCAGGACAGGGTGGAAGTGAGCAGCCCTGAGCCATGCTGGCCTTCCATAAACCTCTCCCCAGTATTAGTCAGAACACCAGGACCAAGCCAGGCAAAACCAGGGACTGCAAGGTCACAACATGAACTACAGCCATATAAAATTCATCCTCATGGTCAGACTATATTATCCTGAATGTTATTACTCATTTGCTGGAGTAGCTTCTCGGAGAGTACAGATCCAGGCATGCACGTACCAGGGCCAGTTGGGAAAGGAGATTGTAGAGGTTTTAGCCCACCATGGGTGCACATCCTCTGAGCCTAAGGGACTGCCCACTCCATTACACAGGTCTCTGCTCCCATCCTGGCTGGAGCTGGGGCAGCTCCTCCACTTGCAACAGAAAGCAGAGTCGGAGCTGTGTACACCGGCAGTACTTGCCCCTGAGTTTTCACTACAGCTCATTTCTGAGCAGAGTGGCTGGGCACACACAAACAGTTAACAGAGAAGCCTGCCAGTAGCTCTTTACATTCCCCTTAACAAATATTTTTAAATACTATACAAACACAACACTATTGTTAAGCAGTTAAAAAGGCAAGAATGGCAAAATCAGGGTTACTGTGGTTTTGAATTTTTTGTATTCTAATTCTAACCCAGTGTTGCAACAGCCAATTTCAGCACAAAATGTCCTTCATTTAAAAATAACTTACTGTTTACAATACTTGTTACTTTAAAAACACTGCACCAAAAAAAATTAATTAAGAAATCAACACAATGCATCTATTTTGGTAACTATACCATCCTACTTCCATTTGAGTGTGCTGCATACACCTTGGACCAAATGAAATACAGTCACGGAAATAAACTCTCAGCATTTCTTTGCTGAACTAAAGTAACTGGTACACAGAAATAACAGGACAACAGTCTTTCCCAAGTAAACACAATTTTCATTCAGAACAGTAGCACCAAGCGTCGTGATATTTGGTGGTTTTCTCCAGTTCTCAGCTGGTGAGAAAGGTGTTAGGTCAGGTCCTCAGGTGAGAATCTCAATGGTGGCTTAAGAAAGTCTTTAGCTCGTACTCTAGGAGCTAAAGCCAAAAATGCAAACATGTACACTCAAAACCTAGAGCTCCAAAAGCAAACTTTCTGAAATATATTGTCTATATAAATAATTACAATTTCTACAGCAACCTGGCTTGTTGAAGGGGGAAGAGGAGGAGTGGGATTGTACATGACTATTTGGGATGGGACGTTCTGCATCCGTCCTGTCCCCAGCAAGGCTGAAGCTTCTGAAGCTTCATTCACACCCCAAGATCTTCGGTGACGACTTGGTTTTGCAGAGCCACTGCAACCACTCTCCAGTGAAAGTGACCAGTTTTCACCACCTCATGCAGAAGTACTGCATGAGTTCTGCACAAATATTCATTATTTCAGTTTGAGTTCAAATATAAGCCATTCCTAGTAATTTCTTCTCAGCCTTCATGCATGACCCCCTTCCTAATAAAATGAGAAAGGCCCTGACAACTTGAGTCACTAACAGGAGATTCGCCACCATAGCTACATAACATGCTCAGAGGCAATTTCTCCATTTTACGTCACCAATTTTTGCATTAAGTCAACAACAACATTTATCACATCTGGAGCAATGAAGCAGTGGATTAGGCCCCAAATACTTTAAGCATTACCACAGCTCCAATAGTCCCCTCTAATAAAAGGACCGTGTACAACATACATGATTGATCTACTGCTGCAACCTTACAGCTGTACCACCAGAATTTCTTCAATAATAGCTGTCATTAGTTTACACAGGACAAAATTTATGTGAGCTTAAAAAACCTCCTCATTCTTGGTTACAGTTGTAGAAAGATGCAAAAGGCAGTAACAATCAAAACACAGGGCAAGATTAATATAGAAGTTGGCAGGTCTTTTCTAAGACTAACTGACACACGGTGGGGGAGGACAGAAGACAAGCTTTCAGACATACAAGATTTTCGTCCATCCAGGCTGAGGGATGTCTGACTTCAGTGTAAGACTGTCTTCTTTTAGGTCTTACAATTTACCTCCTACTTCAAAATAAGTGCTTATGTAGTCAACCAGACACCGGGATCTTCATGTATGAGACCTGCAGCACATCCTTTTTACTCTGAAGAGATGGCCAGGATATGCCTGAAGGCTTGTCTGTATTTTCCACATCTACCAGGTCAATCTAAAAAAAGACACCAAGCCTCCCAAACACTCCCACCTCATTGGCAGACGATCATAACTGTAGAAGCGGTGTTACTACTAAAGATTAAAGCTGACCTTTATTTCTAAAATAAGCAGTATTTCCTAAAAACCGTGTAAAAATGAGCAAAGAGTACAAAGTACCAGTTTAATGGCTTAAAATGGGAAGAACAGAAGACCAAAAGACTTCACACCTAGTTTCTGCTGGTTAACAAGGAAACTGAAGTTAAGCTGTACTGCGTGGACCTGCAGGTGTAACAGCAGCCCAGCAGCAAAAACCAGATGGCTCCTGGAAGTAGCGAGGCTGCATCAGGGAAAGAAAAGATTGCTGCTGTCTGGTTTTCACACTTACATACAGCACGTGCCACTGTCAGTTGGATACCAGGCTAAAGACACAGGCGGTCTAACCCACTGTAGTGACACCCTAAATCCACTACCGCTTAGGGACAGGACTCATCACTTTGTCTTTACCGTAAGGACCCAAAAGAAAGCAAAACCTTCCCATTCTCCAAACTAAGGTTTATCAGCATGCCATTTCACAAATAGTGAGCAAGAAAATTCTTTAAAATAGAAGAATACAAGGTGAAACAATCGG
>Ga0181612_111024_pt1 | contig 12733 bp, 6 predicted proteins | sample HoacroProtozoa21_FD_119630 | JGI IMG/M metagenome (GOLD analysis project Ga0181612, IMG submission 119630) | Hoatzin crop microbial communities from Cojedes, Venezuel. Combined Assembly of Gp0051906, Gp0051904, Gp0051908 | reverse complement strand
AAATTAATTTGCATTGATCGCCATGTAGTTTTAAAGCAAGAGGAAGAGAAGCTGAAGTACCAATGACCTGGACAGGTTTTATAAATGCATTTATTTGCTGCAATATTTATCTTAAAGGTAAGAAGATGGACGAAACCAGACAGAAAAATGAGAAGATAGAAGACAGCAGAAGACCTGAATTCTAATCTTCTATTTTACCACCAGAAAAAACCCCAAACAGTTTTTCCTAACTACAACCCTGGTCCCAGTTCTGCCTTTAGCAGTTTATCCTACACAGAAATTACATGTTTCCACATTGTTTAATTCTGCCCTGTCCCAGAGATAGTTCTTGAGCTTTGTCACCCTTTACAACAGCTGCTTTTTCTTAAGTTATCCAAAAGGTGAAAGGAGGAGACAGAGGGAGCGTGGAAACAGCGCGATTTAGAACTGCCTTTTGGCTTGGCTAGGCAGCATCCATGAGAGTAGGAAATGATGAGACACGATGGGGTGAAGGTTCTTGACTGCTTACAATTGAACACCCAAACCACAAAATACTTATTATTTCATCTTTGACGTGCAAATTTTAGGAATCCAAAATAAAGCTTTCAAAGACCTTTTTATATGCCACTGAACTATGGTTTATAGTTTTGATCAAAACAGAAAAATCACCTTACTCTAAATGTACTGGCACTGATGGTTCTGTCTAAAATAATCTATTAAATTCTGCAGAATGTTTTAAAAACGGTTGAAGAAACACCATTTCCGTTCCACCACACACATTTATGGAGTAGCTTTTATAAACTTTGCAGATGCTCATTCTTTCTACTTCAGCAGAACCCCCCCATGACTTCACGGAGCTTGCGCTGTACCTGGAACTTGTGGCACCCTCCACATTCCTCTGCTGTCATCTAAGAACCTCCTAAATTCCCACAGAGAGATAAAAAGGATACTAATACATAAAGGGGAAAGCAGAACAATTTCCCATGGCTCGGAGTGCCATTTTTGGTATGATTTATTTCTCCATTTCAATAAACAGTAACTTCTTGCTGCGGCCAGAATCTGAAATAGCAAAGATGACAGAAAGGAGTTGCCTATTTCTAAGAGCATTGAGGAGGAAGTCAATTGAAAGCCTGAGAGGAGGTTCTGCGAGGAAGCTGCTTGGCAGCGGCCTGCCGCATCCGCCATCGTGAAAGCAGTTCTCCAGCTTCTAGCACTACATTTGCACGCACACACAAATTAAATATGCCAAAACAATACTGTGATACTGTATAATACGCACTGTAAATTTTATATGTAATTGCTTCCTATAACCATGTTTGCCTTAACACTGTAAATACGGAAGGGTGTAACCCTTAAACAGGCCCTTATCAGTTAGCTACATAGAAATAGGAAACGGTGAGCTCTTAAATGTATTGACTCAGCAGTTTACTACAAGAGATGACTTGGCTGCACCGAAAGAAAAGACTGGGGATAAAAAAAGCAAAACTGTAGGCAGTTGGCTCTCACTTATGCTCGTTTTAAGACCCTACATACCAAATTTACATGTGTTGTGAGGAAAATCGTAATAAATCTGCTTCCCCTTCTCTTTATGCTGTAATAGTGAATTATTCATGCAGTATCTGCTTTCCAGATTTCTGAATATCAACAAAGTTTTATGCCAGAAAAAGAAATCATATATACATAAAAATCAGAAAACATCACTGTTTTATATCGGCCAAAGCATTGGGTATACTGTAATAAAACACAGCTTATCATCTGGTGTGCCTGATCTTACAAAAAAACGCATGTGAGCATTTCCACTGAATTAAACAAGACCAATCACTTGACTAGTTACTCATGCAAGCTTGCAAGACTGGACTTTTCAGATTTTACACACAAGACTTAAAGGAATATGTCATTTTACAAGGGAATCTGAAGCAAGTGGTGATTCATCGATCATAGACCAGTGGAACATACAGTCCTGGCTACTCATAAGGAAAAAAGTCTAGGAGAAAGAGTGCTTGTCCCTTTATATTCATGAGAGTTTCACTAACACTGGCAAAACAGCAGAGTATGAAATCAAGTAGAAAAATGACATTTTATTTACAGAAATTACTATTTCCATCTGCACTTTATCCTCACCATTGTTTCTAAACTGCGGGCCAAAAACCCCACCCAATATCGTATATTAATAAGTACTATATCTCAATAGCTTACTATCAATTATTCTTAGATTGTAGAGCTGAAGTCTTGGGTACCTTACTCTTGAAACACCTCTACTGCCCCAGAAGCATTGTCTCTGGCAACACACGCTTGACTGAGTCATAATGCCACAAATGATCTCATTCTTCAGCATTTTGTTTTATAATCTGGATTTGGCTGCAACCAGTTCCTCTGGTTTGCTGATATTTGTGTTATAAAATAAAAATTGTACCTGCCTTAATTGGGTGCCACTCCACTGGCTTCAGAGAAGCTGCACTGTGGCGGAGTGTGGCTACACACAGGCTTTCCCCCTTCAAAACCCTAACTTCTGGTACGTACATTTTTACTTCTTCACTGGTTTAGCACCTAACTTGTTTTAACTTCAACCCAAGACTTTTTCACACCTTTATTACACTTCTTATTTTTCTTACTTTAAGCCCAGTAATTCAATGCTATCTGCCTATCTGCCTTTTCCCAAGTGAAATTACCTTACTCTTCAACTTTTCAAATTAACAGTACTTAGGAATCTATTTCATAGACAATCTATAGAGATCACTTATGATGGTATGTTACAAATCACTCTGCTTTTCTGAAAAAAGTGGGTTTAGTTGCATTTACACAGAGCTGGGTAAAATCAATAGGTTCTACCTGGAGTTTTGTTACTCTAAGTGTTAGGGGACATCGGCCCAGCTCACGCTGTTCCTAATCACCTCTAAATATCGTTGATTGAAACCTTGCAAACCATGAAGCCAGGTTTAATTTCAGTTCAGATCCTTGAAGAAGCCATGGTTCAAGGTAATGCTCAAGTCGTCTTATGGACTCCAGCATACAATCACATTTTGACCTAAATAGGTTACTAACTTTAAAATTGAACTAGAAACAGATGCACTTCACTTCTGTGGCATCTTCATACAGAGTTTACAAACTTCAGCACTAGTAAAGTAGGAGAAAGGAAGCTATGGGAACTTGGACAGCAAATGAGTGAGATGGAAGACTGAGGCAGCAAGGAAGAACAGTAATACTGTGACATATCTAAACAGAACAATTTACATATGAAGTATTTCTAGCTAGGAAAAATGAAAGAATCCAATGGGAAAATCTGGACTTATTTGAACACTTTGATCAACAGCAATGATGGGAAACATCTTACAAGTGTTTTGCAATATTAAACTCGCTAGGTTTTAAAAAAACAAAACAAACCACCCAACCATCATTCTGTAACTTATATAGATAAAGCCCGCATTCTACATCATCACAATTTAATTAGAGCCTTTGAAGGCACGCACCTTTGATCTGAGCCAAGCGATAAATGTGTTATATTTTAAATGGATTATTACAGGTTCTGTTTAACACAATGGTAGGTTTGAGCCATTACAGTCTTGGTGTAATGAGGAAATAACCTGAATGGAACAGCCACAGAAAGTAGAGGCATCTTACACACACAGGTGCCTGGCTGCCTAAAAATTTCTACAGTAATGACAAGTAACATCTACCCAACCTGGGAAATGAGGGACTGGATACATACTATTTGCAGAGTAAAACTCTTGCCTTCACATTTTCAAGTACCAGTGTGAGGAAGAATGTCTTGTAAGGGTTTTCCAGCACAACCAGAGAGTACTCAAAGGCAACAAACCTTGTAAGAGGCCCTATCCAACAGAAATCAGCCCAAACCAGAGTATATGTTAAAAATCCTTTGCAATTTTGGGAAAGCACAAGTGGAATTCACCTTCAGGAGCTGAATCTATCACTATAAGGACCTAATGCAGGCCTTAATTTCAGTCAAAGGCAGTACAGTTGTCCTCAATATGACTTCCTGAGTATCTTCTGAGCACATCAGATTTCCCCAGCTCTAATAAAAGCAACTGTAAGACACTTCCAGCTCTCCAATTTGGAACTCAACCCCCTGCTCTGGAATAGTTTTGAATCCCTTAATTTATCATTAACCTTATTCAGGGATGTTTCAGTGTTTAAGAACGAACAGGTTGGATCCAAATATATTCTAAACTGTTCTCACAGAATTTTTCTGGGAGTTGATTTTCTACTTCCTACTCAGAGTAATCACAGTGTGTTTGTGTTTCTAGCTTTAATAGAAAGAATGTTATGACTGGTGAAATCTGACAACAATAAAAGCAGAAGCCAGACAAATGTACTTCAAAATATTACAATATTAGGTATATCAAGCTTAAATAAAAAAAAAACCAAAAAACTTACTTTCTGTTCTGACGCCCTACGTCAGATTTTATGGCCCTCACTACAATCACATATACCAGTAAATATGACACTCTTCTTTTATCTCTTACACCTGTCACTATAAACTATTCTAAGCTATGAAGTCTCTGTGAACCGTTTCCTTGTATCAGTATCTTTCTCTGCAATTCAGCATAGTACAGTCACCTGCCTAAAAACTGACAAGTAGGCTATAATGGAGTGAGGCTAAACATCCAAGAATATGAAATAATTGTCCACAATGACAGCCTAGTGGCATATATGTTAATAATACTATACAAACAACCACTCAAACCACAAAGCTGCTGAAGTAGAAGCAGCAAACAAACATCAGTGATTATCAACAGCCTAGTGAAAGCTATCAACTGCAAGGAACTACGGGAATGTGAATCCAGTGTGCTAATTCCAATATTTAAAATACTTGGGCTGAATGACTGTTAGGTTTGGGTTTGTTTTTTTTGTTGTTGTTGCTAGCAAAATGGGTATTGTGGGGAGCGGAATAAAAAATACAAACTTCTTTCCATCCTGATCATATTTCTCAACGTTGTCACTGTTTAGAGACTGACTGAAACACTCCCATTGGTGAGGAAGACTCCTCGTGGAACAAAGGAGCTGTACAAAATCTCCCTCCTGGTCTGTCTTTGGCCCCATGCTCCCTATTTGACAGGGAGTGCAGTAACTTTTAGTGGATGCATTGCTTTCTCCTATTGTACATCTCTTCCTGGAGAATAAAATGCTTTCTGAAAGAGCCATTTGTCTACAAGACACATCTCTTGAAGCTGCTGTATTAGAACACAGTACAATTTTTGTTATATAAGAGGAAAGTTATCATATTCTTATTTACAGGAAGAAGCTTATTTAGCAAATGAACGTGATCCATAAACTGTTACCATCAGAATAAATGTCATGTGAAAAGTAGAATACAGAGCTATTTATATGCTTATTTTCATACTGGCAAGCCATTGCCAACACTTAATTCAGTAAAGTGGACTTTGTAATCAGCACTTTGTGGACAGCCTTTATACTTACCAAACACTTCTGATGTCTATTTTTTGCTTACTGTATACTGACAGCAACATACACAAGCTTAAACTCTTGCAAGTATCTTTTCCATTGCTGCTAACTTATACCTAATTCTGTCCTCCTCTTTTTTTTTTTTCTCAGACTAATGGAATTCAAGTAGTTTCTTTGTAATTGCATATTAAATACCCCCTAATAATGGCATTTAACAGTAATGTATGTTTGTATTTTGGGAAAAAACCCCACACATTTCTAATCTAGGGTCCCTACCCTGAGGTCTTGAAAGAGCAATGAAGTGTGTTATAAAATGGCTGGAGCAGCCTTAAGGACATTAACCACAGGACAATCCTTCCTCCTCTTCCTGGATAGCCACCACAAAGCACAGGGGTTCAGCAATCCTTCGGGACCGAATGAATTATTCACATGGGATATTTCAATAGGTACAGGAGAAAAAAAAGAACAGTTCATTCTGTTCTCTCAACAGCACAGGGTCTGATAAAGTCAGGTGCTCAACAACTCCTATAAGCACCTGAGTACCACTAAATACAAGCGCCTAAAAAGCGTGTCTCAGAAAGACCATTTTGAGTTTGCCTCCATTCATAGTCCCATCACTGAGAGCTTGGCAGCTGGTCTGTTTTTTTGCAGGTATGTTTGTTGTAAGAGTCCGGAGACTGTTAAGGTGAGATGTGCAACTACCACGCTGCGTGTACCTTCAATCTGCAAAATGTTAAGTAACAACTATTTAACCCTGTGCCAGCAAAGATTATGGCCTCTAAAACAAACAAACAAACAAACGAAACCCCCACACATTGTAATAGTGCAGAAACAGCATGTAAAATTACTTCTTTTTTCCTCTTTCATACCTCATATTTGTACATTTTTACTACATGAGTTCTGAAAATCTTGCATAGTTCAGCAGTGACTAGATTTCCACTAAAGGGGTTTGGACACTTATTCCAGCCCTTTCATCAGCAATAAGGAAACTGAATGTTCTCTGTTAATCAGCTCCGCACAGTCATTATTTAACCCTCAGACAATGTATGGCAGCAAAGTTTAAATTTTCAACCTTGAGAAGGCGGCAAGCTTTTCTAGCTGACCCTGTTGAAGGCAGGCAGAAGTCAGACAGACTCTTTGTAGTCAAGAAATGGCAGACAAACTTAATCTTCTAATGAGAAAAAAAATCAATTAGTCTGACCTGCTGCTAAAGCTACAAATAAGGAAAACTACTAGACTGCATCCTAAATTATGGATATGGACTGCACAGCACTATGCAGAAGAGAGATAACAGAAAAGGTTGTAGGACATCTTTACAGTGCTCCAAGCTAACGGAGTTCAACTGCAGCACCAACAGAGCAGTAGTGCATCAGCTCCATCCCTTTTTCTGGGCATGCTTCACCATCCATAACGAGGACAGGCATTAACTAAGAGAAGAATAAGCCAAGCAGCTCTGCACTGCAGAGAGGTCCCTTTATTTTGGGCAGTTCTCACACCGGACAGTACCAAACATAAAAGTGAGAGAGAAAGAGGTATCAGCTCACACAAGGTTGCAATGGAAGCGCTCTTGGAACACATCTCCCTGATCTCTGCTACAGCACATAACTGCAAGTTTTTAGTTGGAGACGTAAATACAGATACATCCATAGATAGTGTCATTCAGAGACACTATTTGACACCAAGTGATAAAATACTTGTTGTCAGAACAGTCAGACAAACTGATCCAAGTGTCTGCAGTACGATGTTTAAATTCTAATACATTTGAAAGTACAATTTTAATTTCAGCCTCCAGAAAATACTTTGCTATAAAGCAACAACAGGGCAGTGGCTTGTACTGTTGTATTTGTACTCTAACAGAAATTGCACAAGGAAGATGAGACCTATACAGTGTCATAAAATTAAGGAAGCTAAATTCTATTATGTGCCAAGGGTTTGATTTGCTTTTATTTTAAAAGTTCCCCACTTCTGCTTAAACAGAGCAGATGGGGCATACCACTTAGAAACAACAAAGAAATCAACACAGGCTGAGGGAGGAAGCACTCCTAATCAAATGGCAATTTAAGTTTCTGCCACAGAAGAAAGTAGCAGCGACAGTTTGGTCTGGTCCTACTCAAAAAAAAGGCACAACTGTTTAATCAGAGCATTAATACAGACTAAAATAGTAAAATGAACTCTGTTTATTTCTTTGTATATTTGGTTTGGTTATTATAAACTTTGTGCAACTGCTTGGCTTTAAAATTGTGAATTGTTAGCATATTAGAAAGAAAATTTTGTATTTGAGGAACTGGATAGACTAGGAAATTGCTGGGAAATTAGGTTTACATGTAAAATCCCTGTTGATTTGTACTTTAGATGTGCTTCTTCATCAGCCATCACCAAATCTCACTTTAATTAAATCTCCTTTGAGTAGCACACTAACCCTTACCTCCTTTAAAATCAAAAAGCCAAAAACCCCACACTTCTCTGCAAAAAATTTCAAAGGTAAGTCCCAAGCCATGGTTCAACGTGGAGGTGGCTGCAGTAGCCTCCAAAAAAGGCCAGGAGCATGCCAGCTGTGACTCCAAGCATCCTGTCCCCTGAGAGCACAAGCCATACTTCTGTGCGTGGCAAAACCAGTAATTCAGGCTCTCAAGCAGAATAGTTTGCATGTGAACACATTTTGCAAATACATGTCATTTCTTACCTGTAAGTGAGGTTTAGTGGTAGGAGTATAGGGCCAGGAATTCTCCCTTCAAATGCAGGCTCAGTCAAAGCCTTGGCAAGCTATTTAAACTACTGTTTGCCTCTTTTCAGTATTATCATTAATACTCAGATTTTTATGCTCTTACAAGATTAGACTGGTAATGTCACATTAGCCTCAGATACACAGAAACATGAAAACTTCTGCTATTGTTAAAAGTTAAGCGTATTCTAAAACAATGAGGATGCCAACATGGAACTAGATAAACAGACACATACCTTTGCAAAAGCCACGCTGATTCAGTCATATCCCAAAGCAGTTCCACGCTGTGTGCCACCATGGCATAAATCACACACTCCCAGCACAACAAAAAAATCAATAGCAATTTGCTGAGTAAAGGAGGGATTGTGCACTTGACTATAGGCAGCTGGACTAAACAGTTCTCAGGATCCATTTCACAGCTGGGAAAACAGACAAAAAAGACAGCTTTTTCAAGGTCAGGCAGCATCAGAGGCTGAACTAGATTTCCAGAGGTCTCCCCTAAACCAAAGCTAGCACTCAGAAACTTTTCTTAGCCTATAATGCCAGGCACGAGTCCTGGCAGTTACCTCTGTCCTTCCTCCAGAACAGGCAACTCAGCCTTGCTTTCACCCTGTGCCCTTCCAGAGAGGAGACAATTAGGAACACACCTATTACCAATGATTGGAAATAATTACCAGGTGAGATTACTTTCTACTAAGAACCTGATTTCCTTAGCATGCCCAAATACAGCCAGCACAAAGAACTTGTTGTTCAGCAATTCCAATTTTCTACCTGCAATGCAAATTAATGAAATATATAACACCCCCAGTGTTACTCCTGTGCATTTCTCTTGTTTTGTTTGTTCCCCTTGAAGTGAATTCTCTCACCCTAATGATAAGGCAGTCAAAACAATAAATGTGCAAGTCAGCTTTCAAAAGAATGGGGCACCTCTCCTCACAAATAAGGTGCCATATGGATTCCCTTCATGAATATGGGATTTCCTTTTAAAGTCACAGAATGCTTTCAGCACTTAATGGCTAGCGCTACTGCTGTTCACGTTCCTTTTGTGATTTGTACCCCAGGGACACAGAGCCCCATGCATTACCAGCTTTTTGCCTTATTTTTCACCCCCCCCCATTATCATTCTGTGTAAATAAGATACACAGCATCCGCTAGTTAATAAACAAACTCTCACTTTGATTACACTTTCAGTTTCCAAGCCCAGAGCTGACTAACTACAAAGAATGTGTTCGGGATTTCGGTGCTGGCCTTGGAAGATTGTTCACAAATACGTGATTCATATCCGATCCTGAACATTAACACTTTCCTTATGACTCACACATACAGTTAAACAATAAAACAGAAAGCTTATTGAAGTTTTGTTTAACATGCTTGAAGCACCTATTATTAATATCTTTCAATTTAATTGTTTAACAATGTCAATCCTATTATTAGCTGCAAGGAGGGGATATTTCCTCTTCCATCTTGAAATAAATACATGCTTTTGAATTTACTCTGACTTATATATAGATCTTTCAGCAACAGCCCAGAAAATAAATGATAAAAAGCCATTAGGCACGGTGTGGAACAGAGGTGTACCTTACCAATGTACCCACAGTACATCATTTGAATTGATAAAAGGCGGTTGCCCTGTATCTCTCATTCTATAGAACATGATATGTACAACGTACTGATCAACACACCATTTCCTCACATTGTTTTCCCTCTCCAAAGTGAAGGATAAAACAGAAAATATAGCCTTCCTCACACAATAGTCTTTAGGTCTTCTATCTGGTCCCTACATGTTAGGATGTTCACTGTAATACAATTCCCGGATAAATTATAAGGAGTGACTGGCAAATCTGAGGCCCATTAAGAGTTCAAGTTCAGCTAAAAAAAAACCCTGAGGGATTATTTTTAAAACTTTATCCTTCACAATTCAGTTTTATTTTAAAGTTTGCCAAATCATCGTTAGCTGGGGACTATCTGCAGTTTCACTGCAAAAAAAAAGAACAGCTCCAGCTTGACACAAAGGAGCCATGGAAGTATTAAGCACAATTTGTAAGAATCATATTACAATGTAGATATAAATTCAGGTACAACATAAGATTTTGATCTCCAGTTTAAGCCCGCAGGACAGCATGTCTGCCTCGAGTGTGTATTCTGTTGTCTACATGCAGCTTTCAAACCACTTGTACAAATCTGCTCCTATCTTTATGCAAACTGTTTCTGAACAGCCACAGAAGTAACTGTTCTGCTGCAGACAAAACTTTTCACTTTGCTATATCAAGATTTTGCAAAGGATAAATTCTTCTAAAATACTAGAGAACAAATTCAGGAAATACACTGATGATACAGGAACACGTCCTTCAAGTGTTCTTCTTGTCAGTAAGCCATCAAATGATGAGTAAGAACCTCCTGGGCTTCATCCTAACCCCACTGAATTTGCTCACAGAATATTCACCTTATGGGTGCAAGGCTGGCCTTAAATTCAGAGATTGGCTCTACCATGAGAACGCTTTCGTTCTACCCACTAATACCGTGTAATTTCTGAATACTTCCTGACAATTTGTGTTCCTCACCAGTTGCGGAGCCGTGGTCTCGGACACGTTGCCTTCAGAAGCTGACCTTGCAGAGGCAGAAAGAGTGATTTGTTGGTGTTGACAAAGCCTTTCTGCGGCGGCCGCTGCCCTCGCATCTGCGATCGCTTTTTCAGCATGGCTGAGCAAGGACAGAAAAGAAGGGGGAGTTACTCACAAGCAGACACAAGTACCAGTCATTGCCCCCGCATAATCATTCAATCCCAGAAAACTACACTTCAGTTAAAATAACTTTAACAGTTTAGCTCTGTCCCACTTGCAGGCAGAAAACAGAAAATACTGCCACGCCAGGGTGAAGCACCATCCCCAGTTCCCCCCTCAGGTTTTCATACCATTTTGCTCCCATGTTTTCAAAGACATGAAGGGCAAGGACATGGTGTCTATGCTTCACTGTTTGCTCTGGGACTCAAACCCGCTTCCAGTCACCACATTCGGTTGAGGGGGCCACAACCCGCCCCCTCCTGTCTGCTGCCCAGCCCTTCCTCTCGCCTCACAGCCCTGGCCATCCATCTGCCTACACAGACCCAGCCAGGAGAAACACCTCGGGAGGGCAGCCATGGAGCAGCGCACCACGGCGCATACCCATGTGCCTGTGGGCACCAGCCGCCATCACCCCTCCGCCATTTCCCTCAGAAAATCACCGGCAGATTTCCCACCTGTGCAACCTCATGGCAGGGAGGGGTCCCACTCACGGCCTCCCTGGGCAGGGTTGCCCGTCCCTGACACCTGTGAGTGCTCACCATTAGCCCTCATTAATTACTAGATGACCCACAGAGGTCCCCTCCAATCCCGAACATTCTGTGATTCTTTCCAACTGTCCAGTCTCTTCATCAGTCTCCTTTCCTCTCCGTGTCTCTTGCTTCCCCCATTCTACTTCATTCCCAATTTTTTTTCCTTTCCCACAGCTTTCCTCCCATGAACAAGAGACCATTTGCCTTTCCCTTTCACAGGAGTTACCACAGGGAGTATATGTTGCTACCAGTCCCCAGTGACTAGCCTTGGCTGATTAACATCACCACATAGTATCAGTCTCACCAAACCACACCAATGGCAGCTTCATTTGCTGCCACAGAGCCAAAACTACAGGCTACCAGAGTTCTTGACAAGCATTCACCATAAAATAACAATTATTTTGTAACTGCTAAAAATCGGGACACACACACACAAAAAAAAAATATATCACAAGAACACTATTCATGCCCTGGATTTTGTTTTCTTTAGATCTGACTTGCTTTACAGGAAATGTTAGTCTTGCCAAATAATCAAGGAATAAAATGACTAGCACAGTTTATACAAAGTTGAGTTTGTACAGATGAAAAGCTTAAACTTCTGAAAACCACATTATAGTTATTTTTCAGATATTCCCTCCTACTGCTACTCCAGAAAAACCATATGATTCAAATTATAGTTTCCAGAGGAAGTCATTAAAGAGACTTTCTATCAATGATGGTTTTCTTTGTTTGCACTTGGTCTTTGGCACAGACTCTATCTATATTTAGAATGCATAGTATAAAGAATGTTTGAAATCAAAGCAATTTAAAAAAAAGCAGAATTTCATTTATAACACAAAAGAGACTTGCAGAGACAGGATGATACTCATTTACACTGTAATTCTAGACAGTTTATAGGAGTTGCAAAGATTTGAAGAGGGGAATGAAGTAGCCAGCCCCACCTGCAAGTGCTGCTGTCAGCAGGAAAGCCTGGAGCATCAGGTGAGGCACTGGCTTTCTTTGGGGAAGATTAGTCTTTGGATGGAAGTTACAAAAACACAGTGTTTAGAAACTGGAATGACTATAAAAATTTTTTTATCAGCTACAGAACATCAGACATTAGCTATTATTCCTTCAGAGTATAAAAGTGTAGTGTTCCCCCCAGTAATACTGGTGGGTGTATGATTTTTTTTTTTTTTTTTTTTTTTTTTAAAAATCTTTATATTATTTTCTTTTTTTCTTTTTTTTGTTTTTGTGTCATTATATTCTCTCTTTTGTTTTTTGTTTTGTTTTTCTTCGTCTTTTTTTTTTTTTTCTCTTTT
>Ga0181612_180880_pt1 | contig 12734 bp, 9 predicted proteins | sample HoacroProtozoa21_FD_119630 | JGI IMG/M metagenome (GOLD analysis project Ga0181612, IMG submission 119630) | Hoatzin crop microbial communities from Cojedes, Venezuel. Combined Assembly of Gp0051906, Gp0051904, Gp0051908 | reverse complement strand
TGTGATGTTCCTACTCGTGTGCAGAGTTCTGAGGTTTAGAACTTGACATTTTTAGGTTCAGGAATGAAAGCTTAAACACACTTTTGTCCTCTTACTGCTTTTAAGCTGATATTTAATCTTAATTGCAGTACTGCAAAACTATCAGCAGTTCTTACTGCCTTTTTTTTTTCTTCAGGTAAAGCAAAACCAACATGAAGAGCTACAGAATGTAAGGAAGCATATTCACTCCTGTTTCAGTAATCTTGGCTGTTTCCTGTTGCCCCACCCTGGTCTTAAAGTTGCAACAAATCCAAGTTTTGATGGGAGGTTGAATGGTAGGAAGCTTTCCATTGTGTGTTTCTTGGTTCAGATTACTGAGTTTATTTTCTTTTGCAATGGAAGTTAAACACTGAAATGCTTGGCTTTTGAAATGCTTGACTGGAAAAACACAAGGCTAAAAGGTGAATCTATGGAATCTAGAAATGTGTGTTCTTTTCAGTAGTTTGAAGGTAAGGGACATAAGCAGGCAGAGGAAATGGGTATCTTTGTGTCTAGGTGTTGATTATAGTCTGATAACTTGAGACATACTTAAAGGTCACTAAATAAGGATTCTAAAGAAAAATAGGAATTCCAGAGGGGAGAATTCACAAAATTAAAGACTTCTAATTTCTTAAAACTAAAAGGCTTTTCTCTAAGAACTTGCTAAACCAAACATCAGAACTAGAATGACTTTAAAAGCTGTAGGCTTTTTGCCACTGCAGAATGAGAGGCAGTCAGGTTTCCTCCAATTGCTGCTTGTCCCCCAACAGAGGGAATGCATCAGAATGGCAAGGGCTAAAAAAGTGGGTTTCCGATAGTGGGATGCCAGCCACTTCTGTGCTGAGGGCGTGGACCTTTGGGATTATTGTGCAAGATGTTGGTGTAACTGGGGAAATGTACTTTAAATATTACGAGGACTATGGAACCTTGTCTCACTCTGAAGTTAAGACTGAAGAGTAGGTAGAATTTACCAAAGCTGTATTATGCATTCAAGCCTTTAAATATCTTAAAAATGCAGTCAAGAGTTGTGACGCTGTGGATTTTGAAGGGCCATGGGTTATCAGTGTTCCTTTAAGAAATGTAAGACTGAGAAGAAAACTGATTTTTTTTTTCTGAAATTGATTGAATTTTACTAGATATAGATGAGGATTTTAAGAACGAACTGCGGAATTTGGTACCATTACTGCTTGCTCCTGAAAACTTGGTAGAAAAAGAGATTAGTGGATCCAAGGTGACCTGTAGAGATCTTGTAGAATACTTTAAGGTAAGCAAACTCATACTAATTATTTCTGTTAATGGCTTAAAAGAAAGTATCCTAATTTTAGGGCATGTTGTTCCCAGAGAAGAGAAGATATCTAGGCTGACACTCACTGATCATCTCACTTTTATTTTCATTTCATTACTCCTGACTTTCCAGAACTGGCACACAACTTTCTAGCAGTATAGCTCTTAGTAAGCTATTGTTGGCAAAATTGTGGTTTGTTTTTGTTTTTTCCTTTGTAAATAGGTTGAAATACTTCAAGCCGTATTAGAGATTTTTTTTTTCCTACTTTGAAAACCTAGTTTGTCTGGATATGTTGCCTTTTTTTTAAGTAAGAGAGTCTCATGTAGATGGTACAGATAGAAAACCAGCTCTTAAACTGCTAGGTGTGCAGTGAAAATTTCAGATACTTCCCTCTGGATTTTTAACATGGAAGGAAGATGCTTTCTAAACACTTGTATGTGCAGCACCACTGTATGTTCTGAAATAATTGTGTATGATACTTGCAGCTGTTACTCTTGAGCTGTTTTGGTATCATGGTGACACTAGCAGAAATGTGATAACATAATCCCGACATCGCCAGGAATTGGTCTGGTGTGTGTAATCTTTTTTTTTTTTGAATTGGAAAGACTTAAACAGTTGGTTTGGTAGGAAAAAGTGGCACTCATTCCTAAAGACATTGATTTTTGCATTACTACTTTTGAGTATGCATGTTAAAGGTAGAGCACAGTTAGGCTGATGTTAAGAAAGCAGCTATGCAAGGGAGGAGTGTGAGACCAGAACTATTTAACATGTATAGATGAAGTAACTTTTTATAAAAGGAGAGACATGATGTGGTATGCAGCAGTGCTGGCTGTTGTGACAAGCATAAAATCAACATTTACATGGTTGCATGCTGCTTTTTGTTCCACTTTCTTCTCTAGTAAGACCTGATCCTGTACAGTGTAGGGAGTGTATATTCAACAGCAGTTTAGAAAGGACTGCACCCTGAAAACTGAGCACAAAACCTCCTCTATCGCTAAGCTGCCTGATTGATGCCCCGTATCCAGTTTGGGAGCAGTCGTGCAGGGTGCTGCGGAAATGCTGTGGTTATGTAACTAAGGAGGACTGCTCCCTTGGGACTGTGCATGTGAAGCCGAGATCGTGGAGTCCGAGTTGGAAACTGGAGGGCTTTTACTTGGAGGAAATAGCTACAGAAACAAGGAGGGTGTCGAGGGAACAGAGTCCTGTATAACTCTATACATTTTTGTAGGTTGTCCTACAACCTAGAGCATTGGATATATAGAGACCCTGATAACCTTGTTCTCTCCTCCTTTACACAGAAAATTCCTCAGGGCATAGGCTTGTAGACAAGCTGGGGGGGTAGAGCAGTAGTAGGATGAAGAAGAATAACTGCCCAGCCTCCCAGGGACTGAGAGTGTCCTTGTTGGTCAAACTTGCATAGCTTGTCCAAAGCACTGAAATGGGTACTGCTGCCTGCTGAGCACTCTGCACTGATCTGTCCCAAAGAACTGTGCCACGGGTTGTCTCGTGGGCTGGAGGAGAAGATACGAAGGACATGTTCTCTTCCAGTGTTCTGAAGCCCTGGTAAGAGAGGACACGTGAGGATTGGAGGGGTGGGGTGCAGAAGGATAGGCTGCCTGCTTGGCTTCCAGAAGTATTTTAGCAGCTCAGCTCTGTCTGGATTAGTGCTTTGATCTGCCGCCTTTCCTCCCACACTTCAAAGGGGGTAAGGCATATGGGGAAATGTAAATACTAGTTCTCCCAGCACTGGGGTGTGTTTGGACAGACCTCTTTCCAGAAAGGTTGTGTGAGGTAGTCATGTTCACTCTTTTGTTTTGGGTGAAGATTCCCTGCCTAGCAAAGATCTTGTGTATTTGAGGGAGCAGAAACATGCTGTCAAGCCTGTCACTTCTTGAGATAGTGGCCATGTCTCCTCCAGGTGCTCTGCTACCTTGCTAGGCTCCAGCCTCAAATGCCCAAGAAAGTAAAGGGATTAAAGCATAAGGGATAACTGTGAGAATGCCAGTCTTGTAAGAAGAAATTTGCTTAATTGAGTATTTAGCGTTATTACAAAGAAATAATCCGAGCTCTGTGTTTATATCATCTGTCTTCTCTCTTTCTCCTCAATCATATATGTTTAGGAAAAAGAAACCTTTTTTTATTTCTCCCATTTAGGCTTATATTAAAATCTATCAAGGAGAGGAGCTACCTCATCCGAAATCTATGCTGCAGGTATTTTATTTTTCTCTCAAATAACCTGATAGATGATGTGTAATCTGTAAGTTCTTTGCAGTTCAGGATCATGGCTGCTGCAGGTCTGAAGCTCCCACACACAGAGCTGTAGTTCTTGAAGGAGTTGTGTACTTTGAAAGCCATCTGAACTGTGTAGCCTGTGTATACATTTGTGTCTTCTGTCAGTTCCATCTACCAAATGGAGCAGGCATATATCTGATGAGGTTTTCTTTAGCTGCTTCAATTTCTAAGCATGTGTTTCCATAACTTGCTATTTTGTCAGCATCTTTCAGACTGTATTCAGAGGGCTTTTAGCATCAGATGCAGCAGATAGAGTGGAGAAGGCTTATAATAATGCAGCTATTGCCACTGGCTTGCAGTGTTGAGCTACGCTGTGGGTTTGTTAGACTGTATAACTGCAGTGAGGTTTCTTTTGTGGGTTGATCCAGAAAGGATGTAATCAGCTTTAAAGCAATCTAAACACAAACTGATTGTATAAAGCTGTGAGTTGAACCCTTGAGCTGTTCGGGATGAAGAACTTTCACCAAAGCGTGGGCTTTAGCATCAGTTCTAGCCATTTTGCATTTGTAAGACTTGGGTTTTTAAGCTTCCTGTGTCACTTCATTAAGACGTGACTGTTCTGGGTGTTTTCTCATCCTTCAAGGAACTAAATCTTTAGACTTTTGAGGGAGTTCAGCAATCTCACCACAGTGAAATAAAGGCTGCTACAATTTCCTCTACTTAGTATGGCATAAACATGGCTGAGAGTTACAGAAGATGACATCTTGCAGTATTAGCTAGAATAACTGTCCCTGACGTGACACAGGTTGAAAATAGTATTAAATTCTTACAAATTCTGACACCAAAACTGCACATATGTAATGCAGAAATAATACCAGCTTGCTGCTTTCCTCACAAGTAGTGATGTATCAGGATTAACATTTAATAGTTTAGTGATCCTTATTTGCTTATTAGCAATAGAGCATTCAGAAGAGATTGATCATCATGAAAAGCCTTTACAAGCACATGGGACTGTCATAATGTATATGGCTAACCTTCACTTGTGTTTGTGGGACATTTTCCTGGCAATCTTAGGCTTTGGAGGTTGTGGGGGTATGTTGGGCAGTGTAACTACATGTGTGTAACTAGCTGGCAATGCTGTGATGATACAGGGTGCCCAATGTTTTCTAGGCAACAGCTGAGGCGAACAATCTTGCTGCTGTGGCAGGAGCAAAAGACTTGTACAGTAAAGGCATGGAGCAGGTATGATGACACAACTTTTTCTAACTACCTATGTGCAAATAGAGGCCTGCAGTTTTGTTGTACATGGTGTTGGTTGTGAGCATGTTAATGGAGAAAAGTAGCTTAGGGCCAGTACTCGCCTGTTTTCTGCACTCTGCTCTGAGGTTAGATCTCTGATGCAGCAAAATCAGGATTCTTGGAGACAGAAATTGCTGGGGGGGGGTGGTATGGGAATGGGCGTGTTTGTAAGATACCACCTGTTAGTTCCCCCTGCTGCTTTGACAGACATCTTAAAATTGTGTGACATAAAATGGGTGAACAGGTGAAGAGACATTTGGTGGGCCAGGGTTGCGCAAGGGTGGAGTTCTAGTATTATAGTATCATGCTTCTGAATTGTGGTCATTCATTAGCTATGAAATGCAAGGATTAAAGTTATTCTACAATTTTAAATAAAATTTTGAAATACAAGAATTATCTTGTCTGAAAAAGCTGCATATGTGATTTCCTACTTGCTGCTTCTCTTTAAGATAGTGACTTAAACCACTCTAAGCTGAATGCGTGGATGGACTTGATACTTCAACATAGTGCAGTGCAAGGCTTTATCATAGGAAATTCTGAAAAAAAATTACATGCAAAGCTTAACAGGACTATGCTTATTGTGAAACTCTACAACCGAAAAAGACTAGTCAGTGTGATAGACAACAATGCTACAAACATAGCTCCCCACTAACTAGGCTAATTCTAGTCTTAATTGCTGAAGTAGCTTTCCATTTTGAAATTAGAGTAAGACCTAATGCTAGTGACAGAATAGTAGCCACTTTCAGTTGTTAACAGGCTCTTTTAAAAATGCTCTGCTTGTGTAGAGGGACTCCCTTGTTTGCTTCCATTTTGGAAAATCTCTTGAAGTGGTAAATGGGTTGTTTATAATAAATGCCAAGTATGCCTTCCTACCTTGAATCTTCAATGGCTGTTGAGATACTGTAGTTGTAAGGTTTCTTCCTTGGGGCAAGGAATAAACAAGAACAGATGTTCTCTTAAACAGACTTTGTTTCCATAGTAATGTTCCCCAGTACTGTATATTTTTATATCACTGTAGAGATACACACAAATGTCTTGAATAATTTTTTTTTATCCGGATGTCTTGGATGATGTTGTTAATGCGACACAGCTCTGAAATTTCTATTTTTAGGAACAGAAGTGGGAACTCTTTGTATTTAAGACTGGTTTATGTAAAGATAGTTCTTACTTTAGTGTCTGAGTTCTCCTTGTGAACCAAAGGCCCCTTTGCTGAGTGCGCATAACTAGAATACTGTCTCCTTAATGACCCTAAATGTAGGGAACAACAGGTGCAGTCACACAGAGTAGAAGAAAACAGTGGCAGTTATTTGTGGCAGTTATTTGTGTGGTGGTCTTGATGATCCTAGTGTTTAACATTCTCCAGGCAGTGTGAAAAGACCGTTTTGGAGGATGAGACTAACAGCTGTTTTCAAGGGAGTTTTGCCAGATGTGGAGGACTTCAACACAGAAAAAGCTGAAAGGTGCTTGTTACACTTGAGCGAGGGGCAGAGTGGGGGTGTCAGGATCTCGACTGAGGTTTGCCTTGAAGCTAGCCAGTGAAGCCATGCATCTTGTGAGGCGGAAAGGGGATGCTGCAATCTGAGACAGTGATCATCTGTGTGTCCTGCTGAAGGGATAGCAGCAGGAGAAAGTTACAGTTGTTGCTGTGCTCAAGACATGAGATGACAAGCACTGTGGTAAGACTGCCTTGAGGCAGGTGAGGGAAGGCTGTTTGACATGGTAGGAAAGAATCTTCAGTTTTTAGACATAGTCTGACTGAGAGGGTCTGGAGGATTTGGAGCTGATCTGCTGTATGTGTGTCTCTGGCCTAGGTAATCTCTAATCATAGTCCTCAGGAGGCCAGAAGTCAGTCTTACAGAGTAGAATTTCCTGGAGCTTAACCATTGTCATACCCATGCTGATTCAGGGAGAGGAAGGTGGTGGGTGTCCACATCACAGGTATCCTTTTGAGTCCGTGGTCTTTTCCCTTCATCAGAAATGTACTCTTGCAAGTTGATCAGAATTAAACCTAGAGGACAGTCTAGGGAAGAACAGGCTAAAGATGTCAGCAGCTGGTTCTTGTTAATTCGTATCACCTGGTAAGTTCTATGGAGCCTGCTAGTGGCAGCAAGAAACAGGAATAAACTTGCTGAGAGGACAAAATCTACTCTGTTTGTCCAAGTTCTGCACTGATCCTCTCACTAAGATGAGTGACCAGGAGTAAAAAGCTGAGGGGAGGGCTTGTGGCCTTCAGAGTTCTCCTTAACCTTCCTCAAGCCAAGCTTTATCTGCCTCCTGGTGTTCCTTTATTTCACCTTTCCATAACAGGAATGTACATGTGGCTGATGTCCTGCCCTTCTGGGCTTGCCCAAAGGGAACCGTTGGAAGTGTGAGTTCAGTCATGCGCTATAGCTCTGTATGTGATTACAGGTAAGGCTCTTGCTGTGCCGTGATGCAAAGTACCTGTAGCTGCTTCCCTTGAGACAGGACTCTAGAGCTTACAGAGCCAAGAAAGCTGCAGGAGGTAGTCTGATGCTGGCTGGAGAGGGGGGCAGCGAGGAGCAGATTTGCTTTCTGTACAGCAGAAGATGCTTAGGATGTGTTTACCTCATTTCTGATTGCTCTAACAGGTTTGTGGGGGAGATAAGCCTTACATTGCCCCATCGGACCTTGAGCGGAAGCACCAGGATTTCAGGGAGTCAGCTGTCAGGCAATTCTGCTCGGTGAAGAAGATGGGAGGGGAGGAGTTCTGTCGGCGCTACCAGGAACAGCTTGAAGTGGAAATCGATGAGATCTATGCAAACTTTGTGAAGCACAACGATGGCAAAAACATCTTTTATGCTGCTCGTACCCCTGCCACTCTCTTTGCAGTCATGTTTGCCATGTATATAACCTCAGGACTGACTGGGTTCCTTGGTATGAACTCCATAGCTACCCTGTGTAATCTCGTGCTGGGGATGGCTCTTATATCGTTTTGTACTTGGGCGTACGTTAAGTACTCTGGGGAATTCAGAGAAGTTGGAACAGCCATCGATCAGATTGCTGAAGCTATATGGGAACAGGTTGGTATCTGTTTTTAATGCGGAATCTTCCTTTCTTGAGCAGAGATATCAAATAGTGTCTGTTCACTGCTGTGGGTGAAAAGCTGGTCTACACCTAATGGAGAATGCTATTGCTGTCAAAGGGAAAATCGGCTCAGATGTGTGACTGCTCTCTTCAGTCAGAGAAGCCGCGCACAAAGTATGCTAAACAAGCTTAGGATATTAAAAAAAAAAGAGTGCGAGGGACTCTTTAAAAAATCTTATTTTTTGAGAGCAAGGAGTTCTGCTTTTAAAGGCATGTTTAAAAAAGTGTAAACTTGTCCTGTGGATATGATGGATAAAATATCTCGGGTGATGCAAGTAATGGGGAAGGCAAAACTCTGCTGCCCTTGCTCACTTCACCTGATGGTGTGACACTGGAGGGCTAGTTAGACCTCAGAGAGAACTGGCTGATGGCTTGCTGCAACCAGACTGACTTGCAGCAACTGCTACAAGTGGATGTGCAGCAGGTTTCTTCCTTCAGGAAGCCTTGTGTTGTTTGTGACAACTTCATTTGGTGCAACTGCTGTTGCTAGAAATACTTGCCGGACAGGCTAATTCCTGAAAGAAAAGACAACATGAGTGTAAGAGTGCCAAAGCTGGAGGAGACAGCATTCTGTACAGAGATTTTGCTGTCCAAATCCAGTTGACACAGCTGTGTCCAGAAAGCCGACGCAGAGAATTCCTGACCAACTCTTAGAAGCGGTATTTGGAGCATTTTGAGTGGCTATGTCCAGTGCCACTAGAAACGCTTTGGTGCTGTTACTAGAAATAAAGGGCTCACTGAGCTTACCTGGGATGACATTAAAATGGGTGCTACAAGGCAGAAGGAAATAACTAGCTGCAGCCTGCTGTGTAGAGGCTCTCTTCTACGTCTGAAAAATGACTCTGAGGCTCATCATAGGCAGTGGAACACTAGACCTATCTGAGGTAAGGTTGAGTTATGCTGGAGCAAAAAAAGTGGCTTTCTAATAATAGGAGGGAAATGAGCGTCAGGGCACTAAATTTTGAGCTACACCTCTAACTAGTGATTAAAATTGAGGCTCTCCTGTACCACTGGTAGCTTCTTGCTTTGGAGCTTGAGGCTGAAGAGCACTGCAAGAGAAGTGGAAGGTGTGGGTTTGTGTAGTGCTTGCTGAGTGCAGCTGCTGCAGTAGGACACCTAGAGCCCATAAGGCTTGATTTGACTGCTGATCTTCCCTGGAAGGGGGAGAACTTGGCTTATGCTAGCAGAAGCTTGCCTTTTGTGCTCTAGAGGAAGGCAGGCTCCAAAAGAGCTTGCTGGTGGTGTTGCTAGAGTTGCACGTCACCGACAATATGCAAAGCACCTACAGGTCCCCTCTGAGTCACTCTGATTATATACCATGTTCTTGCTATTCATTTGTCTGAATCTCTGTCTTTGTTTTCCCTCCTTGCTTCAGAGGAATCCCAGGAAGGTGAGAAGTTACTGGCAATCAGTTTCTTTTTCTGAGCTCGATTGACTTTTTCTGCTGCCTGTTGAGAGCCACTTTTCCTAACAGCTGAATTCGTGTTTTAGGTGTTTTCCAAACTCTTTGAAGTCCTTAGACGCCGAACGATTCGCCGTGCTCTTACATCAGTGCCACGACAGCGACTCTCATCCAACAATAACAAGAAGAAAAACTAGCCAGTATTTTTAACTTTCTTTCTGTATCTGAAGTGTTCACACTTACACATATAGGACAATAAGCTGGACCGTCTGGGCTGGTCTGCATAAATGCTGTAACCATACCAGACTGATGCTGCATATAGGGTATGGAATTGCACATCCATCTTCTAGGAACTGTAAAGTGGTTGGAATTCAGTGAAATACCACTGTATAGGAGGGGTATCACTTGTGTCCATAGCATGTGACTGATTTAACCTCATCATTGTAGTAGCAAAACTCATTTCTCTTTCAGTTCATGCCAGTTTGTGTCAGACTTCAGCATTCTATGTTTTTTTCATTATTTTAAGTCTCATCTCTTTGTGTGTTTTTTATATTTCATTTTCCTTGGTTACCTCATTTTTTTGTTTCTTTTGCGCATTTTCATTCCACAGGTGTTGAAGCCCATGAGTGATAATTTGATGGAGGATCATATGAGGCAGTCTGTAAAAAACTCTATCAAAGCAGGCCTGACCGAGCAGATGTCTCACCATGCCAGACTAAAGACAGACTGACAGTTCGTCTCCTCGTCAACTCTGCCCTCTCATCCTAGACATGCTTGCTGTACCATGAGAACTCAATAATAATAATAAAAAAGAATAAAAATAAACCAAAGTTTACAATCAACTGTAGAAGTAGTTTAGTGTGACTGGCTTTGCAGATCGCTGCCATCACCTGGGAAGAGTAAGTTTGTCAGTACTCTGCTTCCAAGACAAACTGGTGCTGTGGAGGCCGCTGGGGGTGGGAGGGGGGGTGTCTGTTTTACGTGTTGTCCTGGTGAACCCTGCACACGTGTGCCAGGGGAGTGGGGTGGGGAGGGACCTTTCCCTGGTGTTGGGGTTGATGCAGTCTCTGGCTTACAGTGGGGATCTGCCCTTTGCAGGAGGTCATTTTGGGGAAGGACAGTGATCAGACCCATGTCAAGTGTGCTCTTGCCAAACCACCTGGCTCCGCAGCATCCCCTCGCCGCCTCCAGTGAGCGCTTCTGTGTGTGGAGCGTATCATATCGGGGAGGCCGTTAGAGCCGCTACATCACAATATGTACCTTGCTTTATTGCCTTTTGTACCAGTGTTACACAAATGCATGTATTGGTTCCGCACCGCCGCCGGCAGAACTGACTGGTGAGGGAGGCAGTGGTCAGACCGTACAGTGTCTTGCCTTGAGCTCGCAGACCTGGTCCTGAGGGAGGTGCATATCAGAACTGAGCTGTCTTTTTCTGCAGTTTAGCCTTCATGTATATAATATTGCCATTAATTCTACTGGGGGAGAAATTCCATCCAAAAATGTTGCCTACAGCTACCAAGCAATGAGTTAGGATTGTCTGTACAGTGTGTTTAGTTTTTATTTTTTAAGAAATCACAGATAGGGCATGTACATGAAATATAAATATATAAATACAATTTTGTATCAAAGTTTTGTAGTTTATGGCAAAACCTGGTTCCGTGGTAGCTAAGTGCAGTCCCTGTAAAGGAATGTTTGTGGCTCATGTAAATGTGTGAATGCATCAACAATTTGAAGTTTTTTGATATATTTGTGATATTTACCTGCCTTGAGCACTGCAATCTCTCACCCCCTTGGGAAAATCAATGGGAATGTTTGTTGTGAAACTCTTGTCTTCTGTTGCATTTTAAAGTTATTTCCTGTAATTTATTTTCAGTACATGATTAAAAACAGTTGTGTATATATGAAATGAAATTCGTGCTTATTTTTAAAAGATGTTTGAGTATGTATTCTACTACATAAACTATGTCAAATACTTATCCTGACAATTATATGAACAAATTGTCTATTGTACTTCATAGCTTTCTATTGAACCTGATGTTCCTCTCACGCTTGTCTCCGAAAGATGGCATCTGTCTAGCTCATATCCCCTCCCTGTATAGTAAAACTTTCTGGTATTCTAAAGCACGCTTCTCGACTTGTGGAGTTGCTCGTCAGCTTCTGCCCTCCAATGACTGTATCATCCTGAAATCTTGTTACCGGCTCTATTCTCCCTCTTTGCTAAATGAGCATCAGCTAAGGCATTTTCAGATGTGTGGAGTGTAAAGGCAGCTAAATAATTAACTGCTGTAGTTTCTGCTGGAAATGACTGTGTGCAATAGCTGGGTTTTTTGCATTCCTAAATGGTAACAATTTCCATCAACATTTGAGCTTCATCAGTCTCCCCTCTCTTGAGTGAGGGAAATCATCTGTCTAGGACTAAAGCAATTGCACTGTGACTTTTGTACCGTAAAGAACTGCTGGGGAGTGGTGGTTACCTGAGCTCTGGAGAGGAGGGCTCAGCTCCAGGTGAATGATGCTGAGGATGAGGTAGGAATGTTGCGTTTTATGCTATCTTCTCTCAAACTGTACAGATTAAATACTGTTATTTAAACAATCTAATGCTTTGGTGATCACTCTCTTTTCTGTGTTAGTCAAACAGCTGCAGCCACACAGGGGGCTTGGAGGGCCTTGCTTGCCTTTACGTTTCCAGAAGGTGTTGAGTCGGGTCTGAAGCTGTGCTACGCCCTGCTTGGCCTGCAGCGATGGTAAGAGCAGAACTCTGCCCAGGATGCGGACAGTGAAGCTGGAAGGCTTCACCCAGACTCTACCCTTCTAGTAGAGGACTGAAACAGGGTCTGTAGGGGGAAGAGTTTCTGAGCGCTGTACCAAGAAGTTGCAGAATTAATGCAAAAAAACCTCCAACTTCATGGGAGGGATCAAAGGTAGGAAAAAAAGGTGATTTTAGGGAGGAGTGAGTGTGAGAAGTAGATGATTAAGGGGACAAAAGGGGCTGGTGATGTAGCAACAGGCTGCTGGTGAGTGTTCTTGTCTGGCCCTGTCGTCTTTTCTCTGTTAACTCCATTTCTCACCCTCTTTGCTGGGAGAGGGGACTCCATTTTAAGGGCGTGGAGGTCTAAGTGCCAGCAACTGCTGTGGGACCTTGGGTCACAGGTGGTGTGGGCTTGGAGTGCCAGCATACTGAAGAGTGGAATGAGTAGAAAGCACATGCCAGCTGCTGCAGGGCATGGGTGTGTGTGTGTCAGCGCAGGAGCACAAAGCAGGATTTAGGCAGCAAGTAGGCTAAGGGGCCTGGGAGCCAGGTGCTGAAGCAGCCCTATGCCTGGGCTGGGCAGGCATCCCTTTCTGCGTGAGGCACCAGGAGGGACAAGGATGTGCGGGCGACAGCATGGGCGT
>Ga0181612_116060_pt1 | contig 12734 bp, 10 predicted proteins | sample HoacroProtozoa21_FD_119630 | JGI IMG/M metagenome (GOLD analysis project Ga0181612, IMG submission 119630) | Hoatzin crop microbial communities from Cojedes, Venezuel. Combined Assembly of Gp0051906, Gp0051904, Gp0051908 | reverse complement strand
GTTGAGCAGGTAAATACAGTTAAAATGCACCAACGAAGCTTTCTAACTTTGCAGCCCTTTAAAGGCATTAATAATTGACTGTATGGGCCAAGTGGTGTCATTGTCCTCTGTTGTATGTTCGGCAAGCTCCTACAAACTCCTGTTGCTGCACCTGATTGCCTGTGTCATCAAGAAAGGCTACAGCTGAGCTCCTGCCCAGAGCACAGAGTTGACCTTGGCTAGCTCTTGACGTTGTTCTGTTCTCTCCGATTGGTTTTAACATCTAAAATACAACATCTTTTGTGGGAAGACAAGAAATGTTTTGTTTTTCTATCTGTTGCCATGGATGGGGAGCAGAGACAGAGAAAATGCACAAAATTGCCACAACTGTACAGCTTTTTCTTGTTAAATTGTCATCATAAACATTTCAGGGTGCTTTTCTTTTGGTCATAATCTTTCTGCTTGTGCATGCTGTGCATGCGTGACCAGGGAGGAAGAATGCATTCCAAACCAATCTCAGCATGTCTCAGCAGGGAAAAAATGAAAAGGAGAGGAAAAGCAGAGAGAGAGAGAAAGATTATCAGCCAAGAATACTTAATGGCACTTCAGAACCATGTGTGAAGACCTTTCACGTTAACTGTCCCCTGTCTAGAAAGGAGTCGCTGGGTGTGTAACATGTGGCAGTAACTAACCATGGATCCTATAGCGAGGAGTGCTCGTTCGCCCTGCCTGCTGTGTTTATCAGAACAGATCCCTCTGGAATCTGCTGGGCTGCTGCAGGACGACTCAGGTCTGTGTTACACGACTGTACTGTGCGCCGAAATGCTCCGTTCTGCTCGTCTCCGAAGCAGAGAGCAGAAGAGATCTCGCATTTCAAATTGCCTGTAGTAGTGCCTGGTCTCCGGTGTCAGTTTGCGTGGTCCGTCACAAAGCACAGCTGCTCGTCACACCATCCTGAACAAGGCAAAAAAATGCAATTACTTGACAGGATCCACAAAGAGAGGGTAGAGGTGTAATTTCATTGACCTCTGAGCCTGTCTGATTTACATTAGCTGAGGTAATGTCCCTATTATTTTCTGTCACCTTAGGTCTGGTGAACTGAACGCTATCTCCCGCGTTGTGAAATGCTGTGAAAATACACATCCAGCTTGCCCCGGTGCTGCAAAAACAGAACAATCCTTTGCATGTGACTTTCAGTGAATATTCTACTCTATTTTAAAACACCGTTTATCTTGAGGACCTCTTTTGTTGTGCTGGGCATGGTGCCTTTCCTTCAAGGGAAACGGGAATCCTGCAGAAAATGGTAGATGTGCAGAAACTGTATCTTTTTTCCTAGAAAAAGAAAAATGATGTGTAGGCTTTATTATTACAAATTATAGCCCAGTTATTTGTCTCACCTCTCTGACAGATAAACTAGTGCTCAGCAGGAGCAAGTGCTGTAAATAATCAGTTTGCTATTTATACACTGAAATAGGAAACACATTTATGGGTAACAATAATAATTAGAAAACATTTATAAAAAGCTGCTGGGGTGCTGTTTGGTGCCTCTGGAGTGAGCAGCTGTAAGAAAGCAAAAACAATCAGTGCGACTTCAGAGAGACTGAGAATGGGTTCCATGAGCTTAAATTGTCAATAATAAAGATGTAACAGCTTCCAACCGAATTAAAGTCTTGATGATGTTCCCATTGAAGTGAATTAGGCTTTTGTCTAGTTTTAATAAAAGTTGCCCTAAATGTTTAGGGTACTGATCTGAATACACAAAATAACATTACTTGACACACAAGGAGTGTCTCGTAACTCCCTTATTAGAAAGGCTAAAATAAATGTCTTTGTTTTCCCTTGCCTTGATTTGCTGCAGGCTTTTGCTTGCTGGTAACCCCAATATTGACCTTGATACTGACCTAATTTCCCAGCCCCTTTTCTTGTTTAGTCCCTTACCAGGAGATGTCATTTCACTGGGGATTTCAACTTTGCACGCTCTGGAAAGAGCTCCTAGAACTTCCTTCCTCCCTCGTGGTTTATTAGCAAGGCTAATTTATTAATGGGACTGCACAGCCACTGCCTGTTTTGTTGTGTGGTGTTGCCGCAGGGTTGTTACCCGACACTGATCTACTGCAAGAGAAAACACTTCAAGTACAGAAGCTGCTTTCCAGAGCAGGGTAAGGGATTCAAGCGGTCCGTGTTTGCGGGGCTCGGTTCCCTTTGCCGTGGCCAGCTTCCGCAGGGGCTGACAGGAGAGCTCGTGGTACTGAAGCAAAGTTACTCAATCATTCTTCCTCTCCAGGGTCTAGGTGGAAGGCAGGGGGAAGGGGAGAATGACCTGGGTCTCTGGGCTGGTCTGAGAGTGCTGCACAGCTCCTGCGTGGTTGTAACACTGACCCTGACCCTTCTGCCCTGCTGTGTCATCAGCGTGCGTGAAACTGCTGTGGGACTGCTGAAGCTGGGAAGAGCGGCAGAGTAGGAGCGATGGATGCACATCCTGAAAGGAGCTGAGATGATTTTGCTGCTCGGAGAGATATTTTACAGAGGTACCTGATTATCAGAGGATGCTGCTCCGAGGACTAGATCATAAACGTGGTCCTGGTAGCACTTCAAGCTATGGCCTTCTCTAGTCAGTGAGGTTTTTTCATTAAGCCCTTATGGCCTGTGGTTTAGCTCTCGTAAGATGTCTGTGATCATGGGGAAGGTTGAGGTTGGACTTGGTCTTACAAGTCTGGTCACTACTGTTTCTTCTGGACATTATCGTGCTGTCACGATACTCCAGAGAATGATTACTCCATCAAGTCCAGTACTGCTTCATACTGAAATTAATGGTGCTTTGCCAGTGTGTAAGGACAAGAAGTTGTATCCTTTCATCTAAAGATAATACTTGCAAGTCTCAGCCAATGCTGGGAATTACTAACTTATAAAAGATCATACTTTAGGATTATCTGAATTAAACTTGTTCCTTGCTGTTAAACTTTTTCTTCCTGCAAGTGCGTTGCATATATTGTAGAATTTATTTGGTCAAATGTCTAAAATTATCATGTTGTGAACATGTTTTTGTGAAACTTGGCTGTATTTTTTATCAAAATTACTATGTCTGTTTACGTCGAGGAGAATAAAATTCCCCTTTCCTAAACAGTTCCTGTGAGTTAGAGATACAGCAGTGTCCACAAAGTCGTATTAACCCACAGATAGAGCAGTACTGAATTTTATGAGCTTCAGATTCTGGTGTGGATGCTTTGTTGAAAAAGAGCAGGAAAAATTTGTTCAATGGATTGATTTTTAGTTAGATTCACAGAAGAGCTATAGGCTTATGTCAGCCAAAGTTGACAGAGGAGTATAGTTCTCGCAAATATTACAAGCTTTTAAAAATCATTGGCTGGAAGGAGAGAAACTATAGCAGGAATTCAGTTTTCTGTTGTCTTTGGGCTGCTGGTGCACCAGTTACTGTTTAGTTGGTGATTAATTATGAGCTACTCGCTATCTTATGAGGAAATACAAGGTAAACAGGAGGAAATGAAAATACTGTGTAAGGGAATTGAGGTTACAGAAGACATAAAGAAATGATCTGGGATAACTGTGGTGAGGAAACAGGTAGGACATAGGATACAAATCCATAGCAGCTCAACTTCATTAGTTCTGCAGCTGGACAAACAATTTGTTTCCTTGCAAACAGCAGGGTGGTCTAGGTGTTTGAAATGGTGGAAGGAGCTCTGGGAGCTGGGTAAGCAAGCTTCTTGCGATCAGGGAACAAGTTGTACTGTTTTATATAGCACTAGGGGAAGTGACACACAAAACAGGAAAGACGAAGGGTAGGAGTGGGTGGGCAGCAGCACTGTGACTGGAAATGGCACTGGTGGCTCAGCGTTGTGTCCCTGGGGTGGTGAATGAGAGCAGAATGCTTGGTGGCTGCATAGCCGAATACCGTGAAGTGTATTCCCTTGTCGGTTTGTGAGTAAGAGAGGGAAAACCACAGGGTGATTCAGTACCTGAGTCATGGTCCAGCTCTGAGCTGTCCCTTTGGAGGAACACCCCCACCGCCCCCATACGTGAAGCTGGGGCTGACCAACCTCCTTAGGCTTGGAGGTCCAAAATTAACCAGTCTGCTAACTCCCTTCATAGGCAGAAGGAAAACAAATAGGAGGCGGAGGGGAGAGTTGACAATTCCCCTACTCCTCCACGCTGACTTATGTTGCTGTAACATTTATTTTAAAGTAGTTTTTATGCATAGTTTAAACACAGAAATGTAGTCCTTGATTGCTCATTCCATGCAACAGTGTTACAGGAGTTGTATCAAACACAGTCCAGTTATCAGCTGTAAAATATTAATAAAGTAATAAGCAAGCTTAGACAGAAAAAGAAGAAATCCCAGTACTTGGGAAAGAAAAAGACTCCCAAGAATCATTCTCCTCTGCAGTGAAGCATCAGTGAGTAGCACTAGGTTAAGGTTATGTTTTTTACACGTATAAAGTCTTGCATTTTCTGTGGGTGAGCTGCAGCATTTGCAGCCTCTCCTGATAGTCACAGCTGTCTGTGCTGTCTTGGGCTGGTGCATGAGAGTTTGTCAGTAAAGCTGGTCACCTTTTAAATATAAAATATGAAATTGTACACAAATATATATTGAGTCTAATTTAAAATCTGAGATGGGTCCTTTATTTTGTTGTTGATTATGACAAAAAATGCAGTAGAATACTCGGCAGATACTGACCCATCTTTTGTTACACTATTTAAACTGCCAAAGACTTTTTTTTTTAAAGAAGGGAGATAATTGCAGAATTTTCTGCACTGTCTAGATCAAGAAAACACTATGTTAGATTTATTTTTTTACCTCGACTCATGAAAGAGAAGAAAATCTCATTTCATGGGAATCATTCAAAGTGTTAATAAACCCAATCTCACTGCATCACTTTGCCTTCAAAATAAATAGCACATTATCCTTTTAACTATACATGCACTGTGGCTTAAAAAGAGACAGACAGCAAAGGACAGTCTGCGCGATGAAAGGCTCCGAAACTTGCAGCGTCCCTTGATCAAGACTTACGTGAAGCATTTGCTGCACCCTCCTTCCTCGCCGGGCTCTAAGCTGCCTTGAAGCCCCATTCCACTGGTGGCATCCAACGGATCCACCGCTGCCGTCACCGCGCCGTGGTTAAACGCAGCCCTGCTGGGGCGTGCCGAGCGAGGCTCCGGTCTCGAGCAGGGGCAGAGTTAGCCTGGAACACCGTTCTGATGCTCTGTCCTTGGCTCCTCTCCAGTACAGGAAGCAGCACGTATTTATTGCTCGGCGCCGCTGCAGTTCCGTAGCTGTTGATAGCGTGTAGGAAGAGCTGTTTGATAGAAGTCCCAGTCACTTGTTTCAGCGGCTCGTTCAGCGCCTGTTACGGTTGGGGAGGACCCTCGCGTGTGGTGCAGGCTCCATAATTTCTGGAATTTAATGTATGCTCTCAGATATCTCTCAGGTTTTTGCTGAGACTCTTCTGTCTTGGTTTTGGCTCTTTGTCTGTAAATGCCATTTAAAGACTGTTACTTTTTTTTTTTCCCCCCTAACAGTATCAAGGACAAAAACAAAGGCGAACTAATCCCCCCAGTAATGAAGGAAACTGTAACCTACCTAAAAAGAAAAGGTGAGTTTTGTTTCAAAAGGGGATGTGCCCTTCAGAACAAGGACAATAGTATGAAACTATAGAATGCTCAGTACCCAATTCAGCCAAGTTTACAGCTACACAGATGTACTTAAATCCTGAAAACCTGAGTGGCAATTGGGCACTACCTTGAGAGCTTTAGTGCATAAGGAATACTTATCAGGTTGTTGTCCCAGTATAAAAAAAAACCCAACAAACAAACAAACAAAAAAACCCCAAAAACAAACAAACAAAAAAAACCCCAAACCAACAAACCACACAGACTTTTTGCTCTTGGGATTAGATTAGGGAATAACAAATGAGAGAAGATGTCTTGAAATACACGTCATCAACCCATATTACATTGTTGGTTTTAAGTTGAAGTCCCAGTAAAAATCAGTGAGAAGTTATGTTGTTATAGAACCGGTGGCCATAAGAACTCAAAAAAATGTGTTTTGCAGGAGCAAGCCTGAAGTCCTCCCTTCACAAAATATTTTTACTGGCATTTGCAGACCCTTTGACTGCAGTTCGTGTCTGTAGTTACAGTATATCGCAAGACAAATTATGAAGACCCATTTTTAAAATGTAAGCACCCACATATTGCCTTCGTGTACAGGGCAAAGAGAGGGTAGACTTCGAGCCACTGGCTATGCCACCGGGCTCTCCAGTGCATACCTGGAGAGCATAAAAGAGCAAATATCAGGTGCTATCTGCAGGGTGGGTGCGCTGTATTCCCTACACGGGGACGAAGGCACGTGCAGGGGAGGAAGTCAGTTGAGGCTTCAGTCTTGAAATTCCTTTTTCCCAGTGTAAGGTGATTTTATGTTTTGATCCCTGATTTTCAAGGCAGTCACAGCAACGTTTCCATAAGCCCTTTGTGCTGCAAGGCCTCAGAGTTTCACAAATGTTTTCTAAATCCTACAGTACTAAATCTAGAGCCTAGGTACATTTATCTTACGGGTGACAGGGCAGAAACAGAGCACAACACAGTTATGTGACTGGCACAACATTACACAGTGGTGGAACTGGGAATGATTTGTAAGATCCCTGAAAGAAGGGTGTGAATTTTTAATAGGTGTCAATAGAGGCAAGTGAAGAAAATCAAAATGTGTTTGGTTCAGTTTTTTAAAAAAAAAATCCATCACTGGTGTTCAACGTGCCATTAAATCTGGTTAATGCTTGAACAAATTTTGAGGATCAGCATGATTACTGTGAAGACAAAAAACACTCAGATCTCTGTATTGCTGTTAAATGAGTTTTATCGAGATTTTCCTCATTTGCAGAGCTACTTGTATTGACAGCACACATACAATATAAAATATAAATTTTGAGTACAGACTAGACAATGTCTCACCCCCATTGCTAGGCTGTGCTCCTTCATATTTTAGCTTACCCCATGGCAAAGACGACCTTTAAATAACTGCCCATTTTATTTTAGTTTGGGTTTCGTAGCTGGAGTGAAGCTGATTATTATGCATAGGAGAATGAGAGAGATGTCCACTGCAGTGGGTATCTGCTTACAGTTTGCAGCCAGTGGAGCCTAACGTCTGTGGGGATGTTTGTGCACAGAACAGCTAGCTCCTTACCTCGTGAGATTGTTGGTTTATCTTCAAAATACCTGCAACAGCCAAGGCCGAGTAGTGGAGTGGGGCCAGTTCTGCTATTAAAAGTATCTATTGATCTGCAGTAGATGAAGAGTTCCTAACAGGCTTTACTGAAGGCCTCTTGGTCCAAATTCAGGATTTCCACTCAAGCTCGTAAAGCTGTTTGGATGTGCTCTTTGCAGGCTGGTGCTAATGATGAAAACTTTGCAGGTGTAGCTTGTATCAAATATTATGGTTGGAGACAGGGAATGTAAATAGTTCACTGCTAAGAATGTTGAAGGCAAGTGACTGGCAGCTTGAGACAATCCCTGTAATTATAATTGTAAGTGGATAATTAGAGCTTGTGTAGTGTATCAGTGCATGCCCCATCTGCAGATGAAAGCCAGACTTTTTCGTGTTTTGAATTGTTATGAAACAATCGTCCTTACATATATTTAGCTTATCTTTCATAGGCAAATACCTTGTCCTCACTAATCACAGGAGTCAAGAGAGCGAAAATGAGGATGAATGTGCACTAACATCATTACTTCTCACAGCTGTCATTATTTAGAAATTGAGTGAAAATTTAGTCACTAGAACGTTAATGGATTTAAACTTTTGACTGTGCTTGGGAGGAGGGCTCTGCATATCCGGCACTTGCTTGGACCTATTTAAATATTTTAATGAAATAAGAGGTTTATGGCCATCATTATATGTGATAATGACCAGTAACTAGTAGTTCTTGCACTGACCTGACACAAAACCTCCTCCACGTCTTGCTTTTGTTCTTTCTAGGTATTTTGTCTTATCACTGTTGCGCCAGCCCCGTTCTCTTCCCTCTCACCAGTTGCTGCGTCCAGCTCGGACACCCCCAGTTTTCTGAAGCAGCAGTGCCAGCTGCGCAGTGCGGGGAGAAGGCAGCAGGTTGTGGCTCTCATGGCTGTGACAAAAGAAAGGGTTGGCTTAGCCTTGTCATTGCAGAATTTCTCCTAGGTTAAATGTTTGTTATTCTGAAAGCAGTAATCATCCTTGGGTTTTCTCCGAATTTCATCTTTTTTTGGCTAAGAATTCGTCTGTTCGGTGCAGTACCAGCACAGTTTGCAAAGGACAGTGTCTGAGGAAATGCAGTGGTACTTCTGAACAAAGCCCTTCTGCTGTGTGCACACGGCAGTCGGTGGCGTGGCAGTGCTGGCCACAGATGTGTAGTCCAGCCCATGCACTTGCTGGCCAGCCTATGTCATTTTTTCCCCAGCTCTCTGTCCTTCTGTGCCGTGAGGAAGGAAGGGTGTGGGCTCTGTCAGCGTTGAGATTTTCCAGCCAGGCGCAGGTTTGCTCAGAGCTGTCGTATTCCCGATCATAAGGAGATCTCCACAACCAGATTGATAAGAAGAGATGGCTTGTCAGGTAGAGTTTTCTGACATTCTCAGCCAGCTGATGCTTGAAGTCAAGTCCCTGCCATGCCGAGGCTGTTCAGCAGTAGGTGACAGACATGCATTTTTTTGCACTTGCTTATAAGTGTGCAGGTATCTGTTGTACCTGCTGTCTGCTATGATTTGAACTCTTTCTCGAAATCTGGAATATCTCAATTCTGCCATCAGCTTTGGTGAGTGTCGGTTCCCGTGCTGACAGCCCCGCAGGCTGACTGGCAGTGTTCTTTGCACTCCAGACGTGGCCATGAGTACAGTGAAAGCTTCAGTTCATCTTCCAGAAGTGACAAAAATTCACTGTCATTACCCTATTCCATTTAATTTTGGCATAGTTTCCAGCCTCACAGGATTAGCAGGGAGTGGGTTTTGGTTTTCACCCTAGGTGCAGTATTTCCACTCTTTCTTCCCGTTGCTACGTTTTCACATCTATGTACCTGAAATCACTTTCTGAAACCCTGACTTAGACCACAAAAGCTTTTGCTAAATCATGCTTCATCAGCAGAGTTAAGATTTCTTGAACAGATTTGATGGAGCAACTGTGGTGGTATGCAAACTCAGCACCAGCCTGCAACAGCGTGCTACCAGGCTAAGGAAACTTTCAGACTCTGAAGTTCACCCGGCCTGGTTCATCTTAGTGACTCTGATCCCTTTGACAGAATCCTTCATGTCACATTTTTCCACCTCGATGTTTCAATTTTCTGCCTCAGTTTCGGGCAGCACTGTTTGCAGAAGCGTTCTTCCCAGCAGGGAGGCATCTGCACCTGGACGGATGAGCCGACGCTCCCCTTCTTGTCCCGGGTTATGGAGTGGGCTCTGGCAGCAGCAAGCACGTCCTCATCCCCTGCAGCCAAATTAGCTTTAGGACAGCGAGTGCGCGTTTCTTCCTCATGTGATTGTCCTTCTGCATATTTAGATAGCTGTTTCTGAGCCAGATGGCTCTCACTGGATCCAGTTAGCAAGTCACCCAGTACCTTAACAAAGACTAAAGAATCTACTGCAAGCAGAGATTCCTCTACAGCTGTTTGTATTCTATAAATGAGATCCGTTATGGCCTTTGCCTCAGATACTATTACAATAAACACAATAAACTGAGTTTTTGATTTCCTATAATAATTTTCATGTAATTTTTTCAAGAGAGACAGAGAAAGTAGCCATTTTGCCCCTTTCATTCTAGCTCCACTGTAGAGTGAAAAATGTTTTAAAATTTTTTAATACTGATTTTTAAAAATGCTTTTTTATTTCAGTTCCTGCTAACCTTCACAGGGAAGAATTGCTTTCCTAACGTGAGTTCTGAGTGTCTGAGAAAATCATCAGCTCATTAAGACTAAGCCTCAGAGTTCACCTTCTGGACCAAACCAGAGAAGTGCTGTTAATCTCAGAAGTGAGGTGTTGGTATCGTCCTGAACACAGCTGATGATTTAGCCAGGCCAAAGAGGAAGGACAGGTTTAATGTAGCACATTTGTGACTAGGTTGTTGTAGTAATGAGCAAACCAGAGGACCTTTTTTTTTCATGCTCTGCCTCAAAACCATACCTATTCCTCTGTCTAGTTTATAAATGCAGAGCTTGACTTGCACTTGCACTAAATAAAGGGTTTTTTGTGTAGTACCTTATTTCTCATGGCATGGTAGAGATTTCCTTAATTAAGTATTCATTCTCTTGTCAGAACGATTCGGAAGTGTTTCTAACCTGATGTCATTCCTTTGGTGGTGATGATTTGCTGCTTTGCTTACAGGCCCTTTTCTCCCCAAAGCCCAGCTTTAATTTTCAGTATTAATTTCCTTCCTCTGGTTAATATGTTCCCGTGTGTCCTCAGCAACCTGTTTCGTGCTGAAGAGAGACTGTCAGTGGGGGCTGTCCCTTCTCCCCGGCCGTTTTGGTCACCGGGGATGTAAGGGACGCCATGCTGTGGAGGACGCCTTTGCGTGGGTGGCTTCGGTAGCGTGCGGGGTCGGGGCTGGGCGGGGGGTGCTGCCCACGCCGACCCGGCGCTTTACAGCTGCCCAGCCCCCGAGGCATTTTCATCCCTTGTGGGCTGGAGGATTTGGGAGGGCGTTTCTGCTTCTAAACTCTGACAAGATGTCACAACAGAAGGTCCCTTTTGTGTCTTTTCCTTGCGTGTCTTTTTTTCTAGAAAAGCAGGTTACAGGCTGGAGAGAAGGTATTGTGGTAAATTAAAAGCTAGGTGGTGTGTGGCTGGTGGTTCTGGTGTTTGGTTAGGTCAGTGTTAGTACAATTCTCCGTGCTCTCTTAGTTCTTAACCTCTGACCCGCAGGTTGAGTGTACTAACTGATAACACACTAAAAATTAAATTGCAGGGCAAAATCCAGATTTTGTTTGCAAACCCCTGAACATCTGGAGGTCAGGTGACAGGTTTTAAGGAAATTTGTATTTGGCTCATTAAGGTGAGTATAAACTGCACTGCTCAGACCTGCATGAAGATGTCAGGTTACAAAGGGCAGGAATATTGCTCAAGCCCATCTCAGATATTAATATGCTGTCATTGGTATTGGTCTTTTCAAAATACCAATTTGAAATATATTGGTAGGAGTATTATTGTTAGTGTATTTTATGTTTTAGAGAGTATCCCCAAAGGTATGAATGACATGCTTGTCCGTGCTTCTAAAACCAAAGCTAAACTGCTGGGATTATTACTAATATTTCCAAAATTTGATAACGCTTGCATTCTATAGAATGGCCATATAAGGAAACAGCCACAAAAAATTACACAGAGAACTGATTACTGAAAAGAACCTATGACACCAGCAGCAACTCAGAAGTGACGGAACAATAACTGTCAGTGAAGGAATCACGTTACAGAATTCTAAAGCAGAAAAGATAACTGTCCCCTATGTGAAAATTATCTCGCAGTAACCTCCGTTGCCAAGTCTCTCTCTCTTACCTCATTTCTTTTGTTCACTGGAAGTGCTTTGCAGCACCAAGATTTTTTTGTTCGATGTTGCTTCATGGTACCAGAGGAGAGTCCTGGATGATGACTGAGACTTCTAAATGAAATGGTAATAACCATGCAATAGAAGTTTATGTCCTATAGTGTGATTATAGTGACAACTAAAGCTGTCCTTTATCTGTTCAATAGCAGAAGCATTGATAAAAAGTGATTAATCTTTCCTCCTCATCCCCTCCATGAAGCAGGACAGATCTTGCTGATGGAAAAAGTTTTGTTTCCATTTTTTAATGTGAATGACTACATCCTGGTATTGATAGTCAGACTGGGTAGAGATGGGCGGCTGTGCATGCTGAATACGTTTGGATTGCTGCAGCTTAGCGAGTTTGCCTCCTGGCCTATGCTTCTTGTGATCAATCAAATATCTTTTAAAAATGCAGCACTGGGAAAGCTTGACATTGGCCATATAAACAGTTCTGAGGTCTTGGCTCTGTTGTTTTCATGTGAATGTTTTTTACCTAGGGTTCATGGAGATGAGATAAATCCCAAGACTGGTTCGTGTGCCATCAAATGAAAATGAACCTTTTAATAAGCACAGTTTGTGCATTTGGTGTTCAGGCATTGTAAATAAGTTATGTTCAGAGGTGTCAAGTGTAAACCGAGAATATTCATTCATAAATCCGAAGACTAGAGACTGTGCCATTCAAAATTGCAAGGACACAAAGAGGCTTTGGGTTCTGCGAAGGAGGCACACTTCTGTATCCTTGCTGCTGCTCGGTTTTTCAGTAGGCCTGGAACTGTCTCCTCTCCTCCCTCTGCCCTTGATCTGCTGCGCACCTTCTTGCAGTGCAAGGCATCTTTGCAAACTGCAGACATCACGCTCGCTTGTTCTGTATTCATTGCACAGAGCAGAAGGGAAAGGAAGGCTGTGAAGTCTCCACCTCAAACTTGTACTATATTTTAGCTTTAAAAAACACCCCCTCAAATTTGTCTTTACCGTAAAAATTCACAGTTGTCGCTACTTTGGGCATTTAAGATGTTACACTAAAGATGGACAATTAAAATATGCTGTAAACTCATCAGTCCTCATACTAGAAATAAACTAGTTCTAATTTGTCAAAAGGAATCTTATTAGAATTAGATAATCTGCAAGAAGATGCCTAGATCAGTTGTATTAATGAGAATGAAAACCACTTCCAAAGCAGGATGGATGCTTCCTGAGACTTGGCAGGACC
>Ga0181612_111028_pt1 | contig 12734 bp, 10 predicted proteins | sample HoacroProtozoa21_FD_119630 | JGI IMG/M metagenome (GOLD analysis project Ga0181612, IMG submission 119630) | Hoatzin crop microbial communities from Cojedes, Venezuel. Combined Assembly of Gp0051906, Gp0051904, Gp0051908 | reverse complement strand
GGAGGTTGTGGAGTCTCCTTCTCTGGAGATATTCAAGACCCGCCTGGACAAGGTCCTGTGCAGCTTGCTGTAGGTGACCCTGCTTCGGCAGGAGGGTTGGACTGGATGACCCACAGAGGTCCCTTCCAACCCCTCACGTTCTGTGATTCGGGCTTTCAGTTCACAACCTACCTTCGCCTGATTTGATGGACTTGTGCAAGGCGAGCCTAAACTGCATGCTCTTTTTTACCTTGCCTTTACCTTTTTACCTTGGGCATCTCTTCCTGAAAGCTGGGCGTTTCTTCTGGAAACTAGAAGTGAAGTTTCTCACACGATTGCTGCTGTCCGGAATTTGGGAGATCAATAAGAGCACTAAATGCCATAAGACCCACAAATAAAAGCTTTGGGAGCATGGCCCTGTTTGCCTGACTGGGAAAGTTTGTTTTTCTGACACTGGGAGGAAGGCCGTGCAGATGAGAGAAAGCTCTCCTTTCAGAGCAAAATCTCCTCTTAGTAATTAGTCCTTGTGGGTAGCAAGTTTTAATGATACTTCATGGAGAACATAAACTTCATGATCTGCCCAGAGTATAGCCAAAGCTTTAAAGTTTTGCCCAAATTTTATTAATTGCATATGCGTCAAAAATGTGAACAATGTTAACGTACAATCAGCCAGAGAAATTCTTCCAAGACCAGTGGGTATTTAGTAAGGTATTAAGGAAGGTATTACGGTATATACAAACAGCTCCTCTTCACCTGAGCTGAAGAGGAGGAGAAGGAAAGGCCCTAGCTAATGGAAAACAGTAATACATAGGTGATGCAGGAGGTTTTAGTGCACAGACAGGTGGTACCCACAAAGACTTCTTAGCTTCCACACAGCCCCACGCCGCAGCCAGCTCTGCACAGTCGCATGGCAACGCTCCTGGATGAAGAAGGCTTCCCGGAGCTCGGGACGTGACGCAGAGGCAGACACAGAGTCCTGCCAGATCTGCAGAAGACCCACCCAGCTCCATGGTTTGTAGTGCTGAGGCGCAGCCCAGCGCCGTGTGGGACCAGTGGCCGGCTGCAGGGCTTCTTCACTCCAGTCAAACCATTCGTGCTCTGGGCTCCGTCTGCCCCAGGGAAGGGTTTAGCTGCTTTGCAAGGCACTGCAGCCCATCTTGTACTTCCAGAGCAAGCTGGCAGCACATGAATAGCATACTTAAGCCATAGCCAGGATAAGCCTTCCAGGATAATTAGATTCTGCAGTATGCAACTTTTAAAACTAAATTTTTGTAGACTTGCTAGAAAAATGTGAGTTTTGACCTAGCACTTTGCACACAAAGATTTCCGAATAATCTTTTAAATGCAGATTTAGAAAAGAAAAAATAAAAAAGAACAAGTATGTTCTTTTGACTTCAGTTAAAGTTCAGTTGATGGAAGATCTATTAATCACCGGCATGCAATTTACACCAAGAATGCCTGTATTAAAGCAGAGACACAGAAGAGCTGGAATGGATTGCTTCCCAAGATCTTGTGGCATTAAGAGTGGAGCTATGTTTGTTTTCTTTTTTTTTTTTTGTTCTGAGCTCTGTAGCATTTGGTTGACTGAGGCAGTATCTGTTATTAAAAATGAGCTGTAAGAGAGCTGCTTTTGTGAACACACAGGATTATTAGTTATTCCAACAGGTATTTTGTTAGTTCCAGACTGTGCAAAGACTTACATAACTAAATACACCATGAATAAGTCCATTGAAATTGCTAAGGTCTCTCTAATGTTTTCATCTTCCTACTTCCCAGAACAATAATGGTCCCAGTCATCTATTATTTGCAAGAATTCACAGATAAAATCTGAATAAAGAGGAAGCACGGATAATATAGCACCAGACCCTCCTATTGTTTTGTTGGAGTAGGGAAATCCACTGGAGACTAAACTTTCTGTAAACATCGGTCTGACACCGGCTGCCCCTCTTCCCACCCCGAGGGAACGGCTGACGTGGGGAACCTCAGCCCACCCCATTCACCTGGCCGCCTCTAGCGTGGAGCTGAAAGAGATGCCACCTGCAAGGACCGCAGGAGGACGAACACCATGCTTTTCTCATATGGAAAAGAGAAGCAAAATCCAGGTGCAGATGATTTCCCAACGGCAGAAGGAAGGACAAGAGGAAAAATGATTTGGTGCCAACAATGCCAGAGTTAAAAATCCCACTGCTGTTCACAGGGCAGCTTTCTTCAACCCCCTGCACAGCACAGCACTGGGGCTCCCGCCTGCGTCTCCTGGCTCGGAGAAGAGTGAGTCAAGTTTGCATTGCCATTCACACATGGCAAATGCTTTCTGTGTTTCTTCCACATTTTGAAAAGACCAGAGCTTTCCTCAGCGTGTTCTCTTAAACACCTAGCAGGCGAGGGAAAAATGGAGGAAAAGCCGAAACAATAACCTTGCAAAGTGCTGAGCAGCAAACCAGACAGCCAAAGTGCTCCTGCTTCCCCCGAATCCCTCTCGCAGCTGCACCATGGTTTCCTGGGCGCTTGCTGGGATGGGAGCCAACGCTGCCGTCTCACCCCGTCCCCAGCAGCATCCCACTCTGCCACGCAGCCTCGGGGGATTTGTGGGGTATTTCCACTGGGCCTTGACCGACCGCAGGCACGCAGCGAAATCAGGTTCCCAACCGGCAGATCAGATGGCAAGTACACAGCGTGCACAGTACTGGATTTGCTCCTTTGTGACTTTGATGACATGTTAGAAGCAAAAGTAGAGGGAAGGTCATGGTAGGGCAGTTCCTTGTCCGGTGACCCAAGAGAAAGGGTCTTCCCACCCTTGGCCCTTGGGGTAGGTGAAGGGAAGCCATGGAGGGAATCTGGGCTGGATCCCGGCGGGCAAGCGTCGGAGGCTCCGCGTTGTTCTTGCCAGCAGATGGAGCAGGGCTGGCATGGGAAGAGTGAGCTGTAGGAGCAGGAGGGCCTCCTGCCTCCATCCACGCCTGCCCCTCTCCCATCTCCTGGCCTGCTCTGCCCCTGCCCTGGAGGGGTCTCACCTTTCCTGCAGGAGGTCTTTCTCCTTCCCTCTCCTGGCCAGAGGTTCCATCCCAAAGCTCTCGATGAAGATGAACTTCTCCCAGGGCTGCCTCCTTGCACTGGTGAACAAGGCGATGAGGGCTGATAAATGTAAAAGCTTTTATCCCTGCTTCCCCACTGGTGCTTGCATGTCCATGCTCACATGTCCACAGACACCCACCCTTTTGCTGGTTGGCTGTGGACTACCTTGAGTAGACAGAGACCTCCCACATACCTGTGCTTACATTCCATTTCTCCTAAACTGGTTCAGTGTCATTGTCTGTAGTGGCCAGCTAGTTTATCTTCCACTCATTTCTGCTCCTGCTGAGTTTAAGCCAGGATCGACATGAAAGATGGATATGTTCATGTCAGATCAGCAAATTAAAGCTGCTGAGCTAAGAATGACCAGATTCCCAAGGTGGAAAATCAGAGATGGGGTTGAAATGCCTGCTTAGCCCTGGACATAGGAATGAATGGAAGAACATGTAGCCATCTCCCTCCCACCCTCTTGCCTTAGGGCCCTCTCCAAGACTGATTCCCCCTCAGCACCCATTTCTTCATTCCTTTCACTTGCTTTTTTGGTGAGACTGTGAGACATAGGTCCTCCTACAGCTCCCACCCGTTCTACATGTTTCAAGCTTTGAAATTCAGAGGTAATACTCTCCCCTTCATACGCACCCACCAGCACGGTGTTCCCATCACAAGATCGCTGCGGACGCAGGTAACACAGCGGGTGGAGGTGAGGAGAGTACTGACCACTGCATTTCAGTCTGCCAGTGTGAAGAAGGACGTGTCAGACTCCAGCACACTGCGCTGTCTCAGCGGGCCAGTTCTGCACAGGTAACTCCTCCCCAGGCAGCAGGACTCCTCATGGCGAAGCTGCTCGTGAAATGAGGAGGTCCAGGGCACGAGAAGGGACAGCAGGCTCTGGTACCTCCTTGGTGGGCAGAACTCCGTGGGCATTAGAGTCAGGCAGTGGATAATGCAGATGCAGTGCTGCTAATGTGGGCACAGTCCAATGCAAATGTAAAGATGGACAGGTTATCCTAGGAGTCATGTGAAGTGCTGTGCAGGGTACAACATACTGTACAGAATAAACACTGTCTTCTTTGCTGGTAACTCTGATATTTATGCCACATTCTTCCCTGTTTTCCCTTTTGGTTTTCATTATTCCACTTTTTAGAATCTGTTCATTCTGCTTTCTCAAGGGAGTGGGAGTATTCTCTTTTTTCTTATTTTTAAAAAGCAGCTCTTTGGTTTATGTCATACATATGATCTTCACCATCATTAATTAAGACATCACCTGATGTTATGCCCACAGGGGCAAATACAAGCTTTGTAAGTGGGAAAGTACGTCAGTACCTCATTTGCTTAATAATAGTCCACACATTTGAAGCCAAAATGTAGTTGTGTAGCCCTGGTATGTTCCAAAACTGCAATACTGGTTGCATTTATTTTAGCCTGTTGTAGAAAATCAGAAATCCTAAAGATCATACCTGAGAAAGGACAGCAAGAAATCAGCACGATTTGTATTCTGTCTTACACTTTTTTAGGGGCAGAAAGAGATCCTGCTGCAGAAAATGCCTTTGACATAGATGTTTGAGTGATCTGGTACACAGACAGTGAGGAATAGCATTTTATAAACTTTTTATGGGGTATTAAAAATCCAAAGTGGCCAAGTTTTCTAATGGAAAAAGTAAAATATTTCCGGGTTTGAACAGAGGCAGCATCTGCATTGGAGTGACCCCAGACTAATTGACTCTGTGTGTGTGTGTGTGTGTGTGTGTGTGTACATGCACGTGTGTGTGTGTGCGTGTATGTGTGTTTCAGAGCGACATTCTTTGTTTTAGTTTTGTTATATTTCCTTTAAATATTTATTACTGGAATGTAAATTCTGATGAAAACTGAGTTCTTTGCTTTGGAAAAACCAGACCGTCACCTACCACGGGTGTCATCGCTCAGTGGAATATCGAAGTCCCTTTTGGAGAAACAAAAGGATTTGGTTACATAAACAAGTCACTGCATTGAATTATAAAAGTGGGGAAAAAAAAGAGAATAAAAACCTGCTGACGGCTGGTTGAACTACTCCTTGGCTACGTGTGAGCTGAAGTTCTGCAGATCTAGCAAGAAGCGGGAGCAACAGTAAAATGAATTGGTTACAAATAGTGGAAATAGTCCAGCAAGCACATTTAGAATATGCAGCCCTAAGGATGGCTTTGTTTTCAGATTGGTTTGTCTTTATTTTGAATGTCGAACATTAATAAGCTTCTTAAGGAGATTGGGGAGGGGAGAAAACATTGGCTGATCACCTTAAAGCCCAGGAAAAGAGGAAAAGCTCTCAAGTTGCTGGATGAAATAACAAACTAGAATGGGTTTATACTTCTTACATTGCTATGAAAGCTTTACTTCTTGATTATTTCCAGACACCAGAAGGTTATTAAAAATCCACAAAGGGAAAAGAAATTCTACATTTATATGAGCTTTAAAACTTATTTTGGGACCTCAGCTTGTTACCACTGTAAACCTGTAACATGAAAAGTATTACTCATCAGAAAGAGGAATCGAGGACCAGCCTAGCACTGCCAACACTTGGGAAGGAATTTATCACAGTCTTTGGGGTTACACTTTATTCTGGAGGGTCAAAACTGGAGTAGACTAGTGTGAATAGTACCAGTGCTTGGGCTCAGGTATTTGTATCACTTTAAAACCCACTGTCCTTTCAAGGATATAAATAGGCTTGGAAAAATCAGATTATTGGAAGGATTAAATTGGGATCAGTGTCAGTAATAATCTATTCCTTTGTGGTGACACCAGTTGAAAGAGGGAAAGTTTGGGGGAGGGGAGTAATGCTGTACAACACTGCCTATGGGTTATGTGGGAACGGGGAGTAAAAATGAGGGGAAGGAGCGTTAAACAGCACAGAGCCCACGTGTCTGGTAGGCAGGGCAAGCATAAGGACAAGAAAATCCTCCTTAGAAACAGCACTGGCCAAAGACCCTGTCTCACTGAAGGCTAGCTAGAGTGATCAAGTGTAAAAATACACTAGTCTTTCGAGTTTATTAAATTAATAAACTCTGTCTATTCCTGTGTTCCCGTACTTCCAGCCCCATCACCCAGCACGCTCAAAGAGCCACAAAATCAGAGAGGGAATTTTTCTGTAATTCTCTTTTTTTTAAAATCACATTCCCTGAATCTTCTCCCTGCAGCGTCACCCCAGTTACCTCCTGACTGGGCTGGAAAAAAGGCAGCACGTGCTGGAGCGTACTGGGCTGAGGGATGTAGCGTGATCCCAAGCATCAGCCCCTCCATCTCCAGCTCAGCTCACGGCACTGCAGTTCCCCCAGCCAGCCCTCACCCCGCCGGCCCGCGACTGAATTCTGTGCAGGTGTTGCCTACATAAGAGCCAAGCGAGAAGCAGCTGGCCCAGGCTCTTTATCATTGCACAAAATACATTTCTACAAGTAAGATCAAATTTACTTGGCTTGTTTGGATACAGAATGATTTTGATAGCGGTGACTTTAATTTGGTGATAAATTGCCTGCTGAATTTCCTTTCATCCAGAAACATGACAGCAGACTACAGAAGGTACTTTGTGATGTTGAGCAAAGAAATCATATTTAGACTTGTTTTCCATCTAGCCTTTTGGAAGAAAGTTATAGGCTGGGGTTTCAGTTCAGGAGCCCTGCAAATGAGATCCTGCTTCCCTGACCAGCCATTTCCTACTGACCTCTTTGCCCCAGCTTCACCCACCACCAGCTTCACTGTGTGATGGTAGGACATCCCTCTAGGCAGGGACTAGGAAACATCTTCTGTATCTGAGTCCAGGGGAGATTTGTCATTGGCAGCTGTTGGCTTTTGGAATGTGCTGTAAGGCCTATCCTTTTTTCCAGTTTTTCCTTATCAAGGAGAATGAAGAGATGGATGGGTAAGAAGGGTATCCCGCCGGATAGGGGTCTTCTATCCTTCTGCTGCCTGGCTGAGCAGATGGTGCTGGCAGACTGGTGGTAGTGCAGCTCAGGGCTTTCAGTGCGTTTCAGTAAAGGTACTGACTATAGGCAAGGTAGTGGTGAGAAGAATGGAATTCAATGTTTCTTGGAACAAATAATACTTCTAATAACTACCTCACTTATGCTGCCCAATGACTGGAGCAAAAATAACAGGGTAAGCAACTCCCAGCACTGTCCTTGGGTGCTTTCCCAAAAGTTTACTTTCACTCTGTACTAAATGAATTATTGTATTTTTGCTGTTGAAGAAACAAAGATTGATATTTGGATTTGTGCATTTGTAGCTCTGTCTCTTCAGTGGCTTCCTCACAAAAGGTCATGGTTCTTTTTGCATTTGCCATTTGATTTTTTTTTTCCTAAATACATATTTAAATTTCTTCCCCTATTTCTTTAGACACAAAATGCAAACCTCTTCATCTACAAAAAATCTCAGGCGCTTTTCTTTTCCTTCTGCCTTTCAGTCCTGCTTCTGCTTTCCATTTTTACTTCTGCTCAGTTAATTAGTCATTTATAATTATTTCTCTCTTTCTTTACGCAGGCGTGTGTTTTGCCTGGGAAGCTGCTGCCCAGTCCTTGGGAGGCAGCGCAACCTGACCTCCAGCCCTGCTTGTTCTCTGCAAACCTTCTGGCCTGGTGGAGCAGCCCTCAGCAATGCAGGGGCAGGATGGCCGACTCGCTTGGCCATGGGTGCTGGGCGCTAGGTGCCCGCTCGCTGTCTGCCTGGTGCACCAAAGCATCTGGCCACGCACGTTCATCCCGACAGAGCCTGCCCTCAGATGGGTTGCGAGGACAGAAACCCACCCAAGGGCAAAGCGGGAGAGGCGCGAGCGCCCTGCGAGAGCGAGGAAGGTGAGAGCATCCCGGAATCGCAGGCTCCGTTGTCCCTTCGCCTCCCGCCGCCGCCGCTCTTCTGCTGGGGAAGCCACGCCGGCAGCAATGGCACTGCCTGCTTCAAAGGGCTCCTGCCAAGCACGTCGCTGCTATTTGTGTCATGGGATGAAAGTCTTGAGCGAGTGGTGATACATAAAGGAACAGCCCTAGCGTAATTACTGATCCTGACAGCTTTTCACTCCAGAAAATTTGAGGGTAAGGAAATAGCTGTGCAGGTAAGCAGGAGACAAATCTCAGTTTGCGGCATCTTCCTTATTTTTGCATTTGCAGTGAGTCCCAGGGTTGCTGTCCCACAGGCAGGCTTTACTTAGGATGCAATCCCTTTCTTCTGTATTTCGAAGTCGTTTCCAGCTTTCCCCTTGGACAGCAATTAGAACCAACAGAGCTGATAAAAAAGCAGGGGGGAAGAATCTTCACAGACACTTAATTTCAATTTTCTTTCTATTTTTTTTTTTAAATTTGATGTTTTAGAAATGTGTTTCGAACACTTCTTTCTTGAGGTTGTGAGCAAATTTCCCTCTACTCTCCCATAATCAGGTAACAATAGGAACAACATATGCCCCCTTCTATATCCACATTAAAGACATTTATGCCTGTCCCACTTCAGAAATAGCTGCTACTGTGACCTGCATTTTTTTCATGTCATCCCCACTTTCTTGTGGGATCATTTTAATTTCTCTGTAGTGGTAGAAAAGGAGTCCCAGGCATGTGTTTTTCTCAGAATCAGGCTGAGACTCAGTTTCTGGCCACAGCTGTCAGTCAAGTTTGGTAAGGGCTCTAGCTCGAGCAGCAAACTGCCTCTTAGTACTGATACCCAGAAGAAATTCTTCACATTCATGCCAGCCAGGCTCCAGTGGCTCTCTGCTCACTTCTAGGCAGCTCCTGGTCCGTAGAGCTCAAAACTTTCCATGCTCTCTGACCGGGACACCTTCTGTGACTGCGCACAGGCTGGGAAGCAGCACCTGGTTTGATTTCAGCTCTCCCAGTTGCCCCAGTTTGCTGGGTTCTGGAAAACAATCCAGCAGCAACTGGCACGCAGGCTACAGGCAAAGCAGACCCAGGCGGTGGAGGCTGCTGCGGGTTCTGCTCTGCTCCCAGTGCCGGGGGTCACAGCGCCGGTGCCTTGGGTCACCCACCAGCATGAGGGCCAGAAGCACGACATGCTCCGAGATGGAGCCACGGGCACCGGGTACCCCCCGGAGAAGCTCACAAGCCAGGGTTGTTTCGTAGCCGAGCACAAAACTCCTCTTTTCTCGGATGCCTCACAGATATGAAAAGGAGCGGGAGGGAGCGGACAAAGAAGAGTATTCCAGTCCAAGCGGCCAAGCGCTAGGGCGGGAAGAGCAGGGTCCACGTTCAATAACATTTATGCTTTTCTCAATATTGTACCTGGCGCCTGGGTACGGTAGCAGTTGGAACCTCATAAATACCAATGACAGATAGTAATTAGCACCCCATAAATACCATCAACAGATAATCCTGCCGCTAGGAAGCAAGAACAAGCTTTTCATACCCAACTGGCTAAGCAAGCTTGAATGTGAATATAACAAGACGACGGAAAAAAACACCATTCAAAAACAAAGGTCTTCCTCTGGAGTCGAACTTTTTAAAGGAAATAAAGCCTAAACCAGCAGCCTTGTACTAGCCTTAGGCTCCGAAGCGCCCCAAGTCAATTTGTATCTGGCTGATAAAAGGGTAGTTGATGGATTCATTACAGCCAAAGGCTCAGCTCCTAGGAATGCAAGTTGCTTTATTTTTTTCTGGGATCCCTTTGATCTCTGCTGGAGGTTGAGGAGCAGGCTCCAAATTATGAAGTATTTTTGGAATTATATTGAGACCATTCCACAGAAAAGTCACCTTCAAGACTCCAAGACTCACTCTGGAGACATGGGGATGGTGGAAAGCTTGTAGCATGGCATTTTTATCTGAGAGAAAAAGAATACTGCAAATCTTAAAAGAATGGTAATCCCATCACATTTGGATGAACGTTAAAATCTGGATGTAGGACCTCAAGTTTTCTACATACTCAACTAAGAGCACAAGTTTCTATGAGGGTATCTGGAAGCAATAACAGATTTACAGATCTCTGTAGACCGGCTAGAGGAGGAAGACAGGCATCCTACCCAAACCTAAAAATCTAGCAATTGGCACATAAACTTGCCTTTCAATTCAGTGCATTAAATGCAGTATTTATTCCAGGTCAACAAAAGGTGTAGGAGGTACAGCATCTGCTCCCTAACTTTCTCCTTCTAGACAGAGCCCTCTCCGTCTCCCTGTGTACCTTGCAGCCCAGAGGGTCTTTCCCCTCGTCCTGCTTGCTAGCGTTTTGTCATGTTTGCCACGCTGCTGTAGAGCTCCTGCAGCCAGACCAGTGGCTGAGAGTCTGCTGGAGGTTGGGGGTCTTCTCATCACAGCTGGTGGCCCCCAGGACTGGAACCTGCATTTCAGTATCTGGCAAGTGCTCTGGCAAAGCAAGTCACGTAGCGAGGAAACCTCCTTCAGCCTAACTCTAATAACCTCCTCCGTAAGAATGCAGAAACGCGGAAGGCTCCGCGTTCACTGATTGTATTTACCTAAGCGTTACAAAATATTAAATGGCATATTTAGCAAAACAAGAGCTTTCAGGTATTCTCCTCGGGATGCAATTGTCAAGGGCAGAGCCGCACATCGAGTTTGTATCTGTGTTGAAACCTCCCCCGACTTAATGAGAGTAAAATGCATGAAGTGTAATCATTATAATCTGCTTTGCAGTGACACAAACATATACAAGCCTTGTTCATACGACAGGAGTGTCCAGATTTTGCATCCAAGCCGTTGCCAAGAAAAGCCAGGTTTGAGGAGGGAAGAGGGAAGGGGGGGGGGAGAAGGGAAGACTGTAAGAATTGCTCAGCTGATATTGCCAAAGCGCATGGAAACAGCCGCTAAGTCTTTCGCTGCCTCCGCCCTTCCCAGTAGTCTCATTATGGTAAATAATGTTGCACTTCTTTGAAAACTCGGGTTTCGCAAGGCTGGCTGCGCTGAGGAGCTCTGCTCCGAGATGCCCAGCCCCGCGCTCGTGCCCCTTCGGTGCCTGGGAGCGTCCCTGTTCGCTCGCAGAGAGCGGCTTGAACTTCTGCCTTAAACTAAAAGCATATCGTGGCAGATACTCTGATCACAATGTCTAAATATAATACACGGGAAGACAATTTAAGAGAGCTCAGCTGCATTTTTTTCAGCAACTGTCAGGAAACTGCCTCCGTGGCTTTCTGCTTTAGAGTAAGATTAAATGAATCAGTCTCACCATTTGAATGCGTGGGAAGCCAGAGACAGCCAAGTGACAACTAAGGATGGTTTATTTATAATTGGGCCCTCCTCCTATAGCTGTTTGTGCACAAGTTCTGCGCACGAAGTTCAAAAGTACCTGCCCTCTACGTAAAATTACTCACAAACGCTATGTGTAGGCCAGGTGGATGCCTGCGCTGGCTTGGCTGATCACAAAGTTCATGTAATTATTATTGAACTCTCTAGTGATGTTTGGAAAAAAAAAAAGAAAATACAGCTTATTACGCAGCAGCTTCAAAAGGCTCTGAGTCGGCGGTCCTCCAGCCAGGAGTCTTTCAGAACAAGGAAGAGTCTGAGCTGGGCATCGCTGCCAGGAGAAGTGCCGGGGGACGGCACAGGGACCGGGGCACCACCTGAGCGACAGCTTTGCAGCCGGGGCAGGGCTGCGAGGGCTGGAGGAGGACGTGGAGGCGGCGTTGGCGGACACTTCACTAGCAGGGACCTTTGATACCTAAGCTGCGGCTCCCCACTCCTGGAGCAAAAACACCTCTGGCTTTAACCTGGAGGTTTACAGGTTTCCAAAACGAGAGTTGCCAAAGACAGGTAAGAGCGCTGCAGCTGCCGCTGCAATCACAAGCCTGAGAGAAGTTCAGTAGCTCATGGTACTGTCTAATTAATAAGCCCAACTGGAGCGGCATCGCAAGGAGAAAGGGGTTTGCCAAAGGAAAACTGTGGGTTTCTCATCACCACCACCTCAGGATGTGGCTCCAAACTTTCGAAGGGTCCTTCCGAGTGAGGAAAGGCAGTATTCACAAATCTGAGATAAAGTTGCTGAGAGGAGGACCTGGGAGTGGCTGAGTCCCTGGGAAGAAGAGCAGGATTGCTCTTTGCCCAGCCTCCAAGTGCGTAAGTCACCGGAGCTGAGCTGACCTCCGTCCGTGAGCTTTCCTTCCTCCCCTCTTTGGCAGGCTTGGCCTTTAGTCTGTAGCATCAGTCTGCACCCCTAACTGGGAAATATTATTAAAATGGCATTAAATATTAAGAGAGACAACACAGCATCTCTCACAGTGAGGGAGCTCCTGACACAGCAATGCTTCTCCTAATAAACTGCCTTGACAAACATTTTACTTATATTCTTATTTCAATTAGATGAACTACTCTGCAGTGGTAAGGATGAGTGTGGCTGGGTGTTATTATGAGAAATAGTAAATATTTATTTGGCTCTCTCAGCATGGAAGCGGGTGGGCGGCAGGGTCTCAAGACAAGACCTCATCAGCACGATTTTTAAAGCCATAGTCACAGGCTGCGGCTAACCAGCAAGGCACGACGCTGCTGTCTGAACCCATCACTGACAACTTCGCTCTTGGTACAGCGTTAAGAGTGATGGGCATCATGGCCAGGTTTGGCTCTTGTAGAGATCTGGGCTGGAAAAGGAGATGACCTCCATTAAACTGGAGAGAGTCCAGCGGAGGGCTACGAGGATGGTGAGGGGACTGGAGCATCTCCCCTACGAGGAGAGGTTGAGGGAACTGGGCTTGTTCAGCCTGAAGAAGAGAAGGCTGCGAGGGG
>Ga0181612_103558_pt1 | contig 12734 bp, 7 predicted proteins | sample HoacroProtozoa21_FD_119630 | JGI IMG/M metagenome (GOLD analysis project Ga0181612, IMG submission 119630) | Hoatzin crop microbial communities from Cojedes, Venezuel. Combined Assembly of Gp0051906, Gp0051904, Gp0051908 | reverse complement strand
GTCCGTGAAACAGCAGTGGATGTTTTATATGTGAAGGGAAACTCTGTTACCCAGCCCTTCGCAGCACTCGGCACAGGAAGAGAAGGTTGGGAGGTTGACCCCCCCTCCATCACTTCTTGTGGAAAGGAAAGGGAGAGGGAAGTTGCCGGATTCGCCAGAGCAGAGGGGTCCCCCTGAGATGGGCATAAGGGTGGAATGAACCTGTGGTGCGTGAACATGTCCCTGTGTATTCCGTGTATCACATTCCTTACACGTCTTTTGCAGCAAGCTGCTATTTCCAATTCAGGATTATGGCATTGCCACTGTGTACATTGGTGGACCTCACTTGTTGTTTTCCTTTTCCAGAGAAAAAACATGAAAAAGAAGGAAAACCATCTCCATGACCAGACTGTGCAATATCAGCAATCCACTGCTACTGTAACCCGTGTTAGTAATGTTCTTCATTTCCCGCAGCAGGCCAACAGCACCCTGCAGTTGTGGGTACAGAGCAAGCTATGCTTCGTTCCTCTCTTCCAGTCGAGCTGGAGCAGACCTTCTGCCTTCACATGAATAATATGGAATTCCAGGGAAACCAAGAAAAAGAGCAGCATAATCGCACCCGCTGAAAAAGTCTGTCACCGAGAGAGGGAATTCAAGTGCCCATGCATCTGAATTCAGAAGAGTTCAAATCAATTACTGCCTCATCCTGGCAGTGTGTCCTGTGCCCTAAGGCAGAGTTCGACCTCTCTGGACACCATGGCCAATATGTGGCATTGTTTTATGCACAAAAAAGAGGAAAGGGACTCTATTATGAGTTTGAAAAGGGGAGAAGGTTTCTTCCATGCTGTCTTCTCAGCCACAAGTCCTTCCCTCACTGGCCCTACACACTGAACATGCCATTCTCTCCCATCTGTAGCAGCTGCATAGGGGCTGCAATCAGATTCTCGCAGTCAGAACTGTTTCTTACTAGTTTGGATGAAACTTGCTCACTCTCTCTCCCTGCTCCTGATTCTTGGCTTGCACACAATGAAATAGTAGGGGCCTTAGGCACTTTGAAAAAAAAACCCACCACAGCCCTCAATAAATCCCCTTAAGGGCCCATTTTAATTCTGCTTATGCTCTTGATGTGCAAGTTCTTACCCTGCTATCCCCCTAGAAGCAGTTTATTTCTGTCTGTCAGCACTGCCAAAGTGACAAAATCCCCTTTCCCACCCACCAGGTAATTGCTCTGTTGTTGCCCTTCCCACACATGCCTGTAGAAAGAAAGCTCTCACTTTATTTGCACTGCCGAAGTGAATAGCATCTCTTTCCTCCCTCTATGTGGTTTTCAAGTAGTCACGCTATCATTAGTTATTTCTATTCTGGAGGAGCTCCCCGTCTGAGAAGGGAGCGTATTCCGCGGGAAGCAGAGCGAAGGCCTGATCTGACAGCTCTCTTGTGCCCCCAAATCCTGGAGCCAAGCAATTCGGAGGTCGTAAGGAATGCAGAAGCAAGAATTACAAATAAAGGACATTCGGAAAAGGGTAGTAAAATAAGAAAATCAAAGGACCTGGCTGCATTTTTTAATTGCATTTTTCTTAACGCAAAGGCTATGCGGCACAGTAGCTCCCTTTGTTCTGTGCTTGCACGGCGCCATGTTGTTAATTTTAGTCTATGGCAGGAGAACTATCCTTTGGAATAGGGGTTTTTTACTTTTCTGCTGTCTTTGCTCTGTATTTCTTCATTTCAACATCCGTTGTTGGCAGAAAACAAAAGCAGACCTAGAATCAGTCGAAAGTCATGGTTTTCTTTTCATTTCTTTGGGGTTTATTTATCCATTAATTTTAAAGGTGCACGCCAGTTAATTCCCCCACCACATTCTAGGTGCTGGGTGTATGATTACCAGAAGACCACACGGCCGCTGCTAACTAAACCATCAGAAATAATTTCTTCAGCTTGCCTAAGGAAACTGACCCCTAACTCTTGTTAAAACTTCAGAATTCGCTGAAGCATGGTCACGTGGAAGCAAGAAATAGAGCTTCAGAACCACTCACCTCTGAGGCAAGGAATGCACAATACATTTATTTCTTAATAAAATTTAAAAATATAATAGCATAGCCTCAGATAGAACAAATTCTTGTTGTAGACATGCTAAGTTGTTCACGTAGTTTTGCTCCTCTGTGGTTTGGCAATCTAGGATTGGTAAATAGCCATAGTTACCTTGTTAAATAATAGGAGAGCATGACTGTAACGTATTTTGCAGTCAGCATCCTATTATATGCAGCTTCACAATTTTGCAATATGACAACTCTCTTGGTGAAAAGAAGTCCCTAACAATGGTCTAAATCACACATTCGCTCTTCCTCCGAGCACCGGTGTTTGTCAAAACCTGTTGCACTCTAGTAGGGGAGCCTTTTAGACATATTCCAGGGCTGGCTTCATGCAGACAAAATGCATTAGAGGCCACTCAAACGCCACAGCTAAACGATCACACAAACCTGCTTATGCCCCCTTCATCCACGAGCAGTCCTGTAAACCACACGCAGAGGTCAGCTATCCCCCTCCTCCGCGGCGTGGAGCGCTGCCAGGCACCGAAAATCACAGAAAATACCAAGGGCTGGTAGAAATTAATCTGTGTTACTTCCCGAGTGTGTATTTAGGATATCAGAGGGGGTGTTAGCAAAAACAATGCAAATGCCCAAGTTAGGAAAAAATGGGAAGAATCTAATTTTAGTAAGAGGATAATGGACTGCCCTGAAACCTGTCCCTCTCTGGATGCCCAGGCCTCTCAGTGCTGTTGCTCCTCCCCAGCACTCCCCCTCCATCCTAGTTACTGCCTCTTAAAGCAGTCTAGCCTTGTTTAAGCTTATGTTTATTTAGAATTAATGAATTAACTTTTGAAGCAGCCAAAACGCCTCTGTGAAGGAGCTGTATTACAGTACCATTCATTGCCCAGGCCAAGCCAAAGAAACCTGTGCTGTGGGAGAACCTGATTACCCTACCGATAACGATGTTCTTCTGATGGTGCTGCCATGCTGGACACTGGCTGTGCACTTTTGTATTTGTTTTCCAGTCCTTCACTCTGCTCTTTTTGTCCCTGACAGGACCTTCTCTCTCCAGTTCAGGTATTGTCAAGTCTTCGTAGCTGTGTCTGATTTCAACATTTTATAAGCAGCTCTAAAATTCTCCATTTAAACCACAGCAGCATGGATTTCTTAATGGCAGCTTGGAAATAACAGCCTTTGTCATAAGCCCTACATTAAAATTTTATGTTTATGGAAATATTTACATTTGGTTTTGGATAAACAGAGACCAGTAACTCACGCCGTGAGTACAGATCAGTGCTCACGCTGAGAAACCGAGGGGATGGAAAACATGAACAAAGAGGGGACTCTTGGAGCAAGCTCCCCAGTGATCTGCAGAACCCCCCGAACCCTGTTATTTATTCCTAGCTAGTGATTCCAAAGCCGAAATAAAAACATTTTCCTCAAAGTAGTTTTGATTGGTTCAAAGGTGAGGTTTTCATCAGTGATGATGTACTGTTCCCAGCAGTCCCACTGATTCATGCCAGAGAGCATGAATAATTTCTGCAACATCAGCCAGAGCCAATAAACAGCCCCTTGATGACAGCCCCTTACCTGGCTTGGACCAGCAGTTGAGCTTTGCCTTCCCAGTCCCCATCCCAGTCCCATTCCCGGATGTTCGTGCAACCACCAGAGCCCCACCAGCCATCCCGGCTCCTGGCAACGGCTGCAGAAGCCCCTCATCCAAGCACAATGCTCGGAGCATCCCAAATGGCTTCTGTGGATGGCACAGAAGAGGGAACTGAATGACGTTGACCATCTTTCAGTTGCGTTGGCACTGCAGTACTAAGTGGGGTATGAACATGGGTGATAATTTTTCAACACTGATTTCAGCAGGTGAGCCCTTACTTACAAGCACAGAATAAATCAGCTACGTAAGACAGTGCCAGTCCTGTGTTAAGAATTTAAGGTTCATATGCAAAAATGGATTTAAGCAAAACAGGATTAATTTCCCTGGCTTGTGTGGCTGCTGTGGGAGCATGAAGCTGCACACAGCATCTCGCAGGCTGCAGATCCCCAGCTGCCTGATGCTTACATACATGGCCTCCCTGTAAAATAACCAGGAGAGTGGCAGGTACCAAAGTACCATCTGCAAAAACTCAGCGGTGCCCTAGACAAGCAGCTAACCAAGGGCTGGGTGACAGAGGGCTGGCAATACGGGGGAGCACTGCCCTCCACGCGGTGCACAGCCGAGCTCTGCTAACTCTGCTTCGTCCCTCGAAGAGGCAAGCGGGGCTCATCCTCGCTTGCCACCACCGCCTCTAGGGTTGCAGCGTTACAGCAGGTAACTGAGCGCCGGCGCATCCAGGCGCGAGTCTTTTCTCAGTGTGAGAGGACTCGGATCCACACGTCCTCCCCGAGCACAGGAGACAGCCCAGGACTGACGCTGTGCCTGTACGGGTGCGCGCCTGTGTGCCGTGACACAGCCGTGAGCTGAGGCGCCAGCCCTCTTCTGAAGAGCCAAAGAGCTTTGGTACTAAGGGCCAGGGAGAGAGGAGGAAGAGTGTGCATAAGCAGGAGGGACTGCAACTCTTCAGATTACCATTGCGAGCCTTCCTCCGAGAGCGAGAGTCTTTGGTCCCAGTGCACGCTGCTAGAAAGTGATCTGGTTTACACTGCGTGGATTTCACACGGATAAAACACAGAAAGAGCTGGGACTGGAACTTGGGATTCCCTCTTTTAAACTAAGCACCAGAACCACACAGCTGGTTATGGCCTCCCTCCCTCCCTCTGGCCCAAATCATTGCTGGCTCTCTCCTGCGCCGTGGCACATCTCCCGCGGGGAGGGTGGAAAACGCAGCCACCATCCTGGGAACGCGGGCGCGCACGGGGAGGTGAGAGGAAGGGGAGGTAACCGACTCGGGACTGCTCCTTTCTGGCCAACCTTCCTAACACTGAGCCACGGTAATGGATCAGAAAAGCGCCACTTTAAGACAGAACTTAAATGAAAGGAGAGGCTTCTACCATATTTCACCCAATCTGGTAGGATTTTTTTTCCTAAATTCTAAATTTCTAAATTCCCCAAAAGTTAGACTCCTCTGGGAGAAGCAAATGTATCAATATATTGTTTGAAGATCTCGATCAGGCTTAGGTGTAAAGATAGGCAACAAGCTGTTGAGCCATTTCAAGACTAGGAAGCTGCTCTCTGTGCACTGAAGTCGATTGTGAGGCTTTTGGAAAGCCTGTAAGGAGAAAACTGCCCACAAAAGACTATGAGTCACAAGCTGGGGGTCTGATGCTTTGTAGGAGTGCAGTTTAGGATATACTTGACTAGATCTAATAGAGGTACCACTTAGGCATCCCTGTTCTTTTTCCGTCTTCCCTTTCAGAGGCTGATACACCTCCCTGAGCAGTCCTGAAACCTCGCTCAACTGACAAGGTCACTAAGCTTCGGCACTGTATCTCTGCTGGCTTTGATTTCCTCCTATTTTAAGCAACCGTACGTGGAATGAAAGACAAGCGCACATTTCTGAGGCAATCAGAGGCATTTAACTTTTGGCTGTGTGACACAGGATGAGAGACGTACCCAACCTCCCAACTTCTCGCCTCAACTGACGCTTCCTTCACGGCTGACATTTCTCCTTCTGCCAAGTCAAATCAAAACTGTATCTCACAGCTACCCTGAAAACCACATTTACACCCAGTCCAAGGCTCCCTGGCCAGTGTCAGCTCTTCGCACGCCTCGGAGTGTTTGGTAGGAAGGGGAACAGCCTTCTGAAACGCACCTGCTTTTGTTTACTGGAGGAGAGCCTATTCTCATTTACGAGCCAGGCATAACACTTGTGAAGATGGAGGAATTATTCTTGTCTATGCTAACTCCAAGAGCAAACTACACTCCCCTCTATTCATGCAAAATGTAAACTCTTTCTCTCGCCTTTAGGATAATCTACCACCAGCTCCAAACTTGCACCATCCATTGATTTAAATCACAATTCTGTAGGGTAAAATTTGGCTCATGATGCACTGTACTAATTTAGGAGGAAAAGAGGGGCCTCGCTCATGAAATATTTCAGGTATAATCAGGAAATTGTGGTTACAGATGCAATCCAGGAGCATTTTGGGTTGGTAACCAAGGCAACACTTCTTGCTTCAAGACACACTTTTCTGTTGATAATCTATTGTAATGCCAGTAATTGCAGCTGACAAGGCTCTGTTTGTTGTGAGAGATAATTAGCACTTGAAATAAAGTAACAGATTTAAATAAATTGGGGGGAACTGAGTGGTGTGACCTGATCACTTTAGAAACAAACAAGAGCTTTGGGGGCCTACACACTGTGTGATGTTAGCGGTGGCCTCCACGGTGACTGAACAATACCAACATTTATTAGGCGTTGTTTAATTAGGAATTACAGTCGCTTTCGTGATGAAAACGTTTTTTCTCTTTCTCATCCAGGTTATATTTACATTATAAAACATGCTTTAAAGAAAAACCCCACAAATTCCCTCTACCTACCTCACCAAACAAAACTACTGATGCTTTCACATGCTTGTTCTCTTGCATAGAAATTGTTTTGTTTAAAAGCCAATGTGTTAAAACAAGTAAGTGTTTTGGACAATTGCACAGTTTAAAGAACCCAGGGTGACTCTGCCCAAGGGTGTGGAGGGAGCGTTGTTCGTTCAGCATGTACCAGGTATGTCCCTCCGGTCAGCTTCAGCATGCTGCCAGTTTATTCAAGCCCCGGGTCGACGGCTTGGGTTGTTAATGCGGCTCCTTAGTTGATGATTGTGTTTGTGTTGGGTGGTGGTGTATCTAGAGCTAGACAGGCAAACTGGGGCTGCTGCCTGATGTAACACAAGATCCCATGTTCTGCAGAGGCAGTGTTAGCTGGTGGGGAAAGGTGGGGGTCAGAAGCCACAGCAATTCCTTTCAGCGCCACTAAGAAAGCCAGACTCGATATTATATTTTTCTTTCTCTGTGAGACAAAACTGCTTGGCTCAGTTATACAGTGAGAAGAGGAATACAATCCTACTGAAAATTTAATGCCACGGGGAATGGCAGTATTTTACATAAACTTGTAGCTGTTGAAATGAGGATGCTTCTGGGATGGAGCAACACAACCATGTGGCTTCATGCAGACAAACTTAACCTAGTTAAGTGATCCCCTTTTCCACAGTACTCAAGCATCGTTCTCACAGTTAAAGAGAAAATGAGTTTTCCTAAGAATATGAGATCACCTTGTTAACAAGAGAGGAATGAAGGCTCAGGCTACACAGCTTTGTCCACAGGCCTGCAGGCAAACGCATGACAGATGAGTGAACTGAGCCCACAGCGCACAACGTCAAGAGTAGCAGCCACATTTCTCTTCTGAAAGCCAGGCTCTTTTGGGATGGAATGGTTCAGCTACTTCACAGAATCCCACCAAACCCGTGAAACCTCCTGGCCAGGACATGATACCATATCCAGTGTCAAAACAGAGACTGTCATGTAAATGCATTCACCTCACAGCTGGCCAGAAAGCAAAATCAGCACCCTCTCAAGATTTGCTTGTAAGACATTATATGACTAACTATAGCTAGTAATATCGTTTCTTTCTTTGATACTTCATCAGAAAGACAACATCTCTGTTATCAAGACAACAGCCACATTATTTCTCCAGCATACATAGATCAACAGTTCACATCAGACTCATACATCCCTTCTGTGTTACTACTCACAGCCCATGTAAGGCAGGATAGTCATCTTCTCAGGAAATCGAAACCGCATGATTACTTTATTTCTACAAGTGAGGTCGGCGGTTGAAGATAGCATAATTGAATTGCCTGCTGTTTGCTAACCTCTGCTGAAGTTACAAAGGTGGCTAGCAAACAAGACCAGACTGAAGCCCAAGGGCCACGGCCAGTGGTCAGGCTCTCCCCTGCCAGCTTCCACATGCACTGTTTTCCACACAGGTTCTCCAGAAGCGATCAGAGAAAGGTGGTGTGTTAAAACCACAAGCGCAGCGCATGGAGTACAGTTGTCGTCTTTCTTTAGTATTCAGCAATTTAGTTCCACCAGGCAATGTTTCTGCTTTCTAAATGCTTTGAAACACACAGAAATGTTGCATTTATAAGTTATTTAAAAACCAACAACAAATAATGATCTGCAGTAGTTCCCCAGGAATTAAAAATTGCTTACAATTTGTAGCGTATGCAGGATCTTACCGCAAATCCCATCCCAGCCCCAGTTCTAAGTAGCTCATAAAAATGGCCTGTTTATTTTCTAAAACGATCTGCATAAAAAGATTAAGCTTATTTATTGTAAAAATTAACGTCTTGCTGAAACAGTAATGACTATATCATCGAGGAATGTTCTTCCCCTGAATGCCTCCCTCGGCAGTGCTGTGCAAGGAGACCCGCATTTATAGTCTCTGAGAATAAAGTTAATGCTCAGAAGACTCTGCTCTTGTACGCCTACAGCTAAATCATGCTATCTAGCAGATGGCGTATGTGTGTTTCCTAATGCAATGCCTTGTATGTGTGTAGTTGCCATAATTAAATAATAACTCCCTACACCATCTCATGTAACGGGAGAGCCACAGCCATATTTTCCATCAGAGTGAAGCCGTCAAACGCAGCTTGTGGGTAGATGAAGTAGGCTATAAGGAAACTAATACACAAAGCACCCCACCACCTCCTCTCAGGAATAAAACAAGTTCTGTCTGTGGCTAGAACTTCTAAAAAAGTAAATAAAAACATCTGTGCCCCAAAACTGTCGGATCGTAGGGTCCCGACACATCTCTGAGGTTAAGTAATCTATTCTCATCCCTGAGGTTAAGTGATACGTTCTTGTGTGAAATGAGTCTGGCCTTGTATATTTGGGATTTTCCCTGCTTTTCATGGTCATCGTCGTGACGGGGGAGTTATGGACATCTGCAGGAGAAGTGCGTGTGAGACAAGGCAATTTACAGCTATCATCTTCTTCAGATAAATGCAACAGCTGCTTTTTATATTCCTTTATGGATGGAAGACAGGATGATAGGTCTCTGCAGATATTCATTCTTTCCTTGGCTTAGGGAGAGAATTAAGTTGTTGATTACGCCCAGCAAGAAACATCTCTGTTCAAACTGAGGACAAATGTAGCTTATTTTAAGGGATGTGAGTTTAACAATTCCAGTATTATCCTTCACTTTGCTGTAAAAAAATCCTTTTGCTAAGGATACCATAAATGCCTCAAACAGATAAAAGGCATTTAGCCTTTATTTCATACTAAAAATCAGAATATGAAATCAAGAAAAGCGTCTTTCAGATTTGAGTGGGCAAGTTAAACAGGAGGTAGCATGAGCTATTTACCTCTTTAGTATGAAAAAATACAAGGAAGCTTTGGCTCCCGCTTTCCTTTGGCCCACGCTCTCCTTTGGCCAGGCAGCTCTCGCCACAGACCAACCTCCTCCTCCTCCTCCTGCCCCAGCAGGTCGCACCTCCCAGTTAACTGGTTACTTCTTGGGAGTGGGGAAGCAGTAAGCAACACCTCCCCGTGGCTTTCTCTTCTGCGAGGTGGCTCAGGAGTAGCTGATCGTCTTTTCTCCCCCTCTCCTTCAGCTTCAGAGAACTGAAAATGAAAATCAGGAATCAGTTCTAAAGTTTGAAAAGGGCCTCAACCTCTCAGCGAACAAATCTCCGTTACCTTTAGGATGCTAATATCCTTTGTTTTGGTTTCAAAAATGGAAGACATAATTGCCTAGAATTTATGAATGACTAACTTGGTATTTTTATTCCATACTATGACCAATTTGCTTCGCATGTGTAAAAGAAAAAAATTCCACCTTGAAATTTCACATCATTTACTCTAATTAAAAGTCAAGGTGAGCTATTGCCACAGGAAGCTCATAAAGACAACAAACTCAGTTTCAATTTTTTTTTCCCCAAGTTTACATTATAATAAATATTCATGCCATACTCCCTTCACAGTGTAACTGCTAGAGAACACACTGTAATCTGTTTAAGAAGAACATGAATCAGACCGATAAAAATAATTGGTTGGATTTTTCTTTTAATTTTTTTTTAATGTTTTAAATAAAGCTGTCAGAGGTTCCTGTGGTAATGAAGAGCTTTGTTGTTATGACAACTGCTTATTCCTTTTCCTTTGAAGAAGTCTGCAATTTGATAGGCAAAAACATCAGGAATAATTAAAACAAACGGTAAGTGAGGAAAAACATCTGCTAGGAAAAATCCCCACCCGAAATCTTACCACTCATCTTGCTTGTGAAGTGACAGACTTCAGATGGAGTGTCATCATGTCAGCCAGCACAGGGGCACTTGGCACCTGCCGGGGCTTCGCGTAACCCCACGTCAGAAAGCCCATCTCTTCATAAGGAGCACATAAGGGTTATTCGCGTGGCTCGTTCTCTTCATCTCTGTTACCAAAGAAGGGTCCTTTCAGCAGGCAGTTCTGCTGCTTCCAACGATTTATTCTGCTCCTTGGTTTTAAAGTGGCAATCGTTTGAAACGTGACACTCGTGTTTGGTAAACCATGCTGGTGTCTCCTGCAACAGGTCCCCCTCTCACTGCAGGACAAGGACTGGGGAAAGGTGAGCTCTGAGCAAACTGTCGTGAAATAATAGGTTTTGGCAACCAGCAGGGCTTCCCTTTAGAAGTGAAGGTGGACATTGCCAAAGAGTCCTCTAGTGAAGACAGAGCAAGCCTCAGAGGACTGGCCGGGGCCGTAGCGAGGGTCTTCACGGCTATGACAAACCATCGTGTGAACAGCTAGGGCTGTCCACAGCTCAAGCAGACAGCGTTGCTGTTGACAGCCGCACACACACACACACAAAACAGGTCTTAAGATGCATCAATCAAAAGTACTGCTGCTGTTTGGGACTAATGCTACATGTGAGGGGGAAGTACGCTGTAGACAGCTATCAAAAATTGGGGAAAGATTTCCCCAAAGCAATTTTTTTGCTCATTGCTATCTCATAGGCTGTCCATCCCGGCAGATACGTGACTGTCAGATGATAATTAGTCTGCTCCAACGTACAAACTGCAAGACCTAACCCCGTAGATGTAATAGGACAGAAGGGATACAGATGCATGCTCCTGGCTCTATAACGCTAATAAACTCCATGTTTGGCAATAAGCTATGACGGTACATGCCGCTCAGAGACTGGAATTGGGAGTGCCAACATTCCTGCTGCGTGTCTGACTTCATGAGAAATAGGACACTTTGCAATAATTTCTGTAGCTTTGCGTGCCAACTTGTACTGCCAGGCACACGACAGTCTCATTTAGCTGTTCTTTGCGGCACACTCAGCTCTCCATCGCTCCATCCTCCTGGAAATTATCCAGCCCTCTTAAGCAGAGGAATTTTAACCGCTGTCTTGCCTCACCACCGACATTTAAGAACCTGCATTTTTCATTAGGTCTTTTCTCGATACCTCTGTGCTCCTCATTCATTCAACCAAGATGCTCCTGCTGAAAGTGAGGATTTCAACATCCCTATCGAGATGTGCGAGAAAGTGCAGTCCCTCCTTGCTACCCTTTTCTACGCAGAGAGATTTCAGACGTCCAAGAGAAGACAATCTTGCTAAGAAGACGTCAAGATTTAGAAATAAAAGCAGTATTCAGATATTGCAACTGTGGATTATTCTGAAGGTGCTGTAGGAGTCTATGGTAGTTTAAGAAAGCAGAAAGACCCCCCCTGAATTTTATGTTTCCTTTTTTCCCCCACCAGGCTGTATTCCCACGTTAATGACATCTGAATTGCCAGGCTGGACACTAGATGGTGCTAGGACAGTGGTCTGCGAGGAAATTCAGTAGGAAAATTCTGGGTGGAAGAGCACAGTAGGTTGTAAATGGTTACTTGCCAATAAAACACTTGCTCTGGTACAGCTAATCCATTACTATCTGTCTTTGTTAGACTCACTCACATGACTGGACACCATTAGCTGGCAGCGGGAACATCTAATGCTGCCTTTCGCCAACCTTGTTTCCCATACATCCATAAGCTGTCAGAGGTACAACGCTCTTTTCGCCAATCTGTCGCCCTTCCCCTCCCCTCCCAGGAGGACACCAGCCCGGCTGCCTCCTGAATGCAGAGAGCAATATGCTCGAGAAGTTTCCCTGCCGCTGGGGCGGGCAGCGAGGGAACAGGACTGCTGCATGGTCACTCCGTACCTCCTGCCTCCTCCGTAATCGCTGTTTGCGTGGTTGCGCAGCTCGCCAGGTCGGGGAGCTGATTCGGTTTTAAACTGACCATTTCCCACCATGTCCCAAGGTTGCCCTGGATGGCGTTCCTCACCCGCCGCATCGCCCACGTGAGACGCAGGGCACTGGGTCACCCCTCGCCCCCGTCACTGTGGCAGCGCTGCCGCCGACGGGGAACTCGCCGCCCGAGTCACCGGGGCCGGCTCTCCAGGCAATGGAGGTATCAGAAACAGCGAGCGTTGATCGAGGGGTGTCTGCTGGGGGTGGGCAGGAGCCCAGCTCAGCTCCCTGCTCCCCCGAGCAACCCCGCCGCAGGGGTGCAAGGCTCCGTGTCCCCTGGGAGCCGCGGCTGCCGCGCAGACATTGCCCGCGTTCTCCCGCAGTGGCACTGAAGCTGAACAGCACCTGCCATGGGCCCCGACAGCCGGCCAAGGAACCCGACAAAGCTATATTCAGGCGCGCTGTGGCTTTCTGTGCTCCCAGGGGTGCGAGCGAATCTGGAGACAAGAGGAACGAATCACGCTTAGAAACCAATTAGTGGGAAAGGTTTGCTTTCTCCGATCTGGTTTTGAC
>Ga0181612_117370_pt1 | contig 12735 bp, 7 predicted proteins | sample HoacroProtozoa21_FD_119630 | JGI IMG/M metagenome (GOLD analysis project Ga0181612, IMG submission 119630) | Hoatzin crop microbial communities from Cojedes, Venezuel. Combined Assembly of Gp0051906, Gp0051904, Gp0051908 | reverse complement strand
GGTGCGTCACGAGGTAAGAGCCCCACGAGAGCTGGGGCACCTCTCCTCACCCTGGCTGTCTGGCCGACTCGGCAGCCGGCTTCTGCTTCCCGGCTGGCTGCCGCACTCACAGCCTGCAGAGACCTGCTCGTCGCATCAAGCCTGCGTGCTCTGTTCTCCATTTCTCCCTCTCCATGCTTCTTCTTGTCTCTTGTTCATCCTGCAGAACCTCTCTGCCCCCATCTGCATCTTTGGTTCAGCTCCTCCTCTCTCCTTTCATTCTCTTCTTCTATTTTCTCCTTCTCCGTTCTTTTCTCGCATTGTGCCTTTCACCCGTCTTCCTTTTTCGTGCTTTTTCCTGCTATTGAGCTCTTCTCTTCCTTCATGCAACCCCTTCCTTGGGTTTTTTTTTTTTCTCCCCACCCTTTCCCCCCTTGGCACTCTGTGCTGCTGCGTGGCGAGTTTCCTGAATCCCTTCACTCTTAAACGCCACTCATGGCTTGCTGTGCTACAGGGCAACATAAATTATGTATCGCTCAAATAACTGTCTTACCAAATCTATTTTAAACTCCCTCGTTAAGTGTATTTATGATACTGAATTGGAGGGATCCAGGAATCGACTGGCAGGCTGCAGGGCTGAGCTGGAATAGAAGATAATTCTTCTTTTCCAGGTGGATGGGATGAGGACAGGGCAGGAAGGGCAGTGACACTGGTGGAGGAGCCTCCATCCGTAGGTCAGAAGCAGTCAGTGGGTTTGAGAGCTCAAGAGCCGCTTGGCACCAGCGGTTACCATGTGCTGATGCACGATCTCTGGTTGTGGAGCAGAAGTGATTGGGTGTGTTTGTGTGGTGGTGGGGACAGCTCTTTGAATGTATGGAATTGGGAGTGCACTCAAAAGGATTAGTGGGAACAATTATTTCCAAAGCCAGGATATGGAAGCTGGAGCCTATTCAAGTCACTAGAGTTTAGCACCCAGAGCAGTTTATCCTAGGGGGCTTTTTTTTTTGCGGGGGGGAAGCAAGGGAAGACTAAAAACAGCTTTACAAGAAAAAATTAAAAGTAGGTTAGCAGAGAAAATGAGTTTATAAAAAATGGAAGAGCAGCCGGGAGGCACAACAGTAACTACTGCATTGTGCTTACAAAGCTAAACATGTTAAGATGAATAAATCCCCAAACCGGATGGCTTATGGCCCAAAATATTAAGAAAAGCTGGGCCTGATCGCAGGCTGCTGCTAGATACAAACAGAAAATATGTCCACATAAATCATTTTAATACAAAACATTCCAAAAGCAAGGTCCTAAATCTCACTTCTACCAAGTCTAAGGGTGTTTGCATCCAATGCTGAGGGTCAGGTTGATTTCTAAAACTTGCAGAACATGGTAACAGCTGTACTGGATGAGACTAAAGGCTGGATTCCCCTCTGACTGGCTTGTAGCAGATGTGTAGGGCAAGGGGGGGGGGAAACATCTTAGAATGGGACAAGTATACAGGAATGGTCCCCTGTGCTCTGTTCGCAGAGTGAGCTGCAACTCTGTCTACAGAACCATCCCAGCCCTGGTTTGATGTTGCTTTCCATGTGAGGAAGCCCAAGGTTCGTTTGTCATTTGCCGAGTGGGTTCCGGTATCCTCCTTGCTCTCTCTGGGTCTTAGTTTCCCTGTCTGTAAAATAATGAGAATGCTCACACAGGTGTTGCCTAGGGAGAGAGGTGGCCAAGATCTACTGCAGAAGTGTGGTATGTGCCTGTGTTGTGTCTGTAATACACGAGGACTGAATTCATAATGCACGTAAGCCGCTGGAGCTGATGAAATTGGGTAGGTGATTTTCTTATTCCCAGGGGACTTTACATCTTGTGGTGTTTGCCAGGTAAACCTCCCTCTAAGGCACTGGAGTTCAGGTTCATCTGCAGATTTTGACATCTGCGTGCCCCTGGTCACCGTCTGAGGGCTCGGGGCTCTCCACAGCAACGCAGCTGTGAGAGCCCGTGTGGAAAGGGGGAGAACACGACTGAGGGTTTCAACAGAAGCTGAGCTGATGAAATCGCATCCATAGAGTGAAACTCAGGGGTTTGGGAGCCTCTATTATTTATAAGGCTTTTAATCCACAAAGCATTTGTTTTTGAGCTTCATGTGTGCTAATGCTCACGATGTCTTTGTCCTGCGGGTCAGTGTCTGTCTCCTATTGCAGTGCTCAATGGCATCTCCCAACAGACCCTGCTGATTGAAGGGTGCATACACTCACCTGGGTGTGTAGTATTCTCTTTCTTCCAAAACTGCCAGGAAATCGAGCCAATCTCTGGGTCTAAAAAGGCTGAATCTGCTGATTTTTTTGTTCAGAATTGGCACACGGAGCTGTGTCAGTTTGCAGCGGAGTGTCTGGCCTCATGTCATCGGGAGAGGTAAAAAAAAAAAGGTATTGTTGCTGATCTAAACTTTTGTAAACCCTTAATCCCAATTGTTTGTATCTTTTTTTTTCAAGGCTGGCCAAACTAGGTATTGAATACAGAAACTAATGAGGTAATAACTGGGGTTACAGGATCAGGTACTTGTAGTTAGCAATGGACTTCAGGGCAGGAAAGTCTGTGGAGCAGCATCTCAGGTCTGTGCGAGGCTGCTTGGGGATGTCACGCTTAGAAACAACATCAGCTGTCACTGGAAAGATTTTAAACACATTAGGAGTGCTCTAACAAATGGCTGCTGCATTTGAACATGAGAAATGCAAAGTGATGCATGGCTATGGCTGTTCAGATTGAATTAGCGTTAACGCCCTTCCATTAAGCTCTGGCTTGCAGGGCTGCCTCTTGCTTGGGAGCCTGCTGTGCCAAGGAAGGATGCTACTGCCTTGCCAGGGCTGGGGCGATGGGACACGTGGAGAGGACCCGAGGTGCCACGCTTGAAAGGAGCGCGGCTGTGTTCTCAGCAACGCGCCTGCGAGCACCTCTGAGGGCATCTATGGTGTCCCTCCGAGCCTGGCTGAAGGACCGTCATGTTGGTTTGCTGTGGGTTTAGTATTGCTTGGTGTGGGGTGAATACGTGAGCATTTCTGCTTGTGGTTTGCTTACTGTCTGGCTGAGGCTGTCACTCCTGTTCTTGGATTGATTATGGCAAGTCGTTTAGCTGTGCTTTAGAGGGTTTTCACTACTGCTGTGGCTAAAATGGAGAAGAATAGGACTGTGTGGGTAACGGCATTTCTAGGACGTGGGGAGATCTGAGCTTGGCTCTAAGCTGTTGTGTGATTTCTGTCTCGGATTCTTGGTAAAAATGGGGATAAAACTATTTCAACTCATTGAAAGCACAAAAAAAGTCTTTGTGTGTGTGTGTACAGTAACTAGCACAATGGACCTCTGGTCTCGGAGCCTCTTATTCGAACTCCATTAGAGAGAAAAAGGTAGAAGGTTCCTCAGAGTTTAACTGAATATTAATAGGATTGATTGTTAGCTTGTGCAGAGCATTGACACCTGTAACTATTACCCATGTTTTAAGAAGTGAACCAGCAGAGGAACCAAAAGGCATGATCACAGATCAGTGAAGGATGGCAGAGTGCAGAATGAGAGCAGTGTCCTACCTTTGAGTCTCTTGCTTTCACTACAAAGCTTCACATACCTGACAGCACTTACGGATGGCTACGAGCAACCAGAAGCGTTCTGTTTTTTCAGGACAAGATATGAGCATAGCTAATTATATAAAATTATATATATTAAAAAATCTATAAATATATAAAAAAATATAAAATACCCAATACAGGGCTTTTCTGATTCCTGTACTTGCTACATCAACCCTTCAAAGTGTTTATTCAGACTTCTTAACTGAGTGTGGATTCACTGGCTTAAACTTAATTTCTCCTTTGTGTGGCAAGGCATTTGAGCAGTTTAGGCACATATATCTTCAAAAAGAGACAGTATGAAGCGAGACTGAAGCAAGGAAGTACTTGAAAGAAATTCCCACTAGGGAAGGCAGCTGTTCTCAGCCTGTATCCTATGGACCGTTGGAGATACCTGCTTCTTAGGCATCCTCAAAAGGCAACTAAGAAAAGTGAGCTCATATATGCAAGACAGCCTTTAATGTGGAAGTGGTATGTTGGAAATGGTCTGCCACTCTGCTGGGAAATATTTACAGGTTCAGAGTTTTAAAGCAGTGGAAAACACTGAGTGAAACGCCTTAGCAAGGCCTAGAGGTATTCCCCTCTAAGCAGCTAAGAGGGGCTTGTGCCCCCTCTGAAGCCTGTGAGCAGGTGGGCTGTTTACCACAGTAGCTCTTTGCTCCTCTCATCTTCTGGAGAAAATTGTTGCTGTGGTTGAAGTCAGGAAGGAGTTACCTCAGTTGCAGCAGCAGGGGCTATGTCCCACAAGGAGGGGGTGCTAGTATTTTCTGATTCAAGTGGCACCCAGACACTTCATCACACGTGGGTGTCGTGTTATGACAGGCACAGATAAACTTGCTTAGGAGCACACTGGCAGCCTGCAACAGAAGCAACCCAGAACTTGATCTAGTTTTCTGACAGATCCAGCATTACATCCCTTCCTTCAGACTGCAGCTTGCTGAGTCTTTGCCCACTGCTGGAACCACATAATCCCACCCTCTGGCTCTGCCTCTCCAGCTTTCCTCTTTCATTGGCACATCTAGTGTCTTCTGGGGGGACACAGACATAGTTTTGGGGGCAATGTTGCAAAGGAAATGCTCAGGCTTCTCTGCAGTCTTGTTGCTGTTAGCTGAAGTTACTTGAATCTGAACCAACAGGAAAATCCAGATGGGGTCAGGCTGAGTTTTGTGCCAGAACCTGTTTGGTTTTTTTTTTTGCCATATGTGACAAAGCTGAAGCAGTCGAACCTTGAGGTGGAGTTGACTTGCATCAAAAGGCACAAAAAAAAAAAGCATCTAGTTTGTAGAACTAGAGTGATAAAAACAGTCTAAGCTTAAAAAAATGGGTAATTCTTTAATTAGATAAATTGTTGGGTGGGACACTAACTTTTAAAACAAAGTGTCTTTGCATGTTGAGTCTATTCCTTCAGCCTTGGTTTCTCTCCCAGCAATTTCCATGGACTATTTGGTGTGTATAGACCTGCTTGTCTCCTTAAAGGCCTCCAGAGAGCCTTCTCCCTGATGCTTGCTGAGTTACTTGCCCTCTTTCACCTGCATAGCCCTATGCTGTGTGCTCCAGGTGCTCGTCCTCCTCTTCTAGAACCTTCTGATGGCCAGGGGAACAACAGCTGGCACAGGGCAAATTGGCAGCTGACCTCCCACACCATCCCCAAGTGGGGAAGTGTGTCCCAGCCATGCCCTTTTTACTGGAATATGCAACTTGCAGTCTCTATACAGTAAACTGGAAGGAACCCAGTTAAGCAGTTATGCCATCTTCTGCAATTAGTGTTTGTGGCATTTTATTCTGGAAGCAACCAGCCCTGTGCAAGACCCAGCTCTCCCACCCGTGCTCACGTACCAGCCCACGTGGTGAGTTCCCCTGCAGAAAGGCAGCAGCGCCAGGCTCTGTGGGATATTCTCATGTCCCATGCAAGTCCCTGGAGGCAGCTGCTTCAGCAGGCTGATCCTGACAGTGGGAGAGAATGAAGGAGCTGGAGGCAGCAAAATATTGGTGTGTTTTTGGGTTTTTTCGTGGTGCAGGTTTTTCCAAACCACACAGACCCAATGAGATCTCAAACAATGTCACGCAGAGGGTCCAAGCTCTGTAATTAAGCCCCTGCAGAGGATCAGCTCTTGCAGAGGACAAGGTGTTGTCACTAGAGAGCACTGGTGCCCAGGGACACAGCTAACTGGGTCACCACGGAAGCCCTTCCTGCATTAGGAACAAAAGAAAGATCCCACACAACATCCTCACAAAACCTTGGGTACAGGAGGAAAATCTGAAATCAGCATATCTAGTGTCATGTTGTTTGATGTAGGTTTAACAGCTTGAGGTATCTGAGTTGGGAAACTTTGACTCTATCGTTCCTATTAATGATTTAGTTGAAAGCTGGGCCAAGGCCCTGCTGTAGGATGTACAGTAAAGCTCAGGGAGGAGGTTTAAGCTAGTTATAGAGTGGAAGGTTTTCCTTGGTAATTAGAAATGTTAAGTTTGGCTTTCCCTTGTCTTCCTGGAGGAATTTCAAGGGTGGGGTCATCATGCTGTTTGGGTTCATAGCTTGCTATGTTGACAGAAGATTCATAGGATGAGGTTGTTTTTCCTTTTCCTTTCCATCCTTCAGCACAGCTCGATGGTGCTGTAACAGCTAGCCATACTAAATTCAGGGCAGTGATATAGTGTGCTATAAAAATGGCCACTGGTATATCGGTAATATTACACATAAATTGTGAATTACTGTTGGGCAGAGGTTAGAAATTCAATAGGTGGTGGCCAGTAATATCTGCCATTTCTGAAAAATGGTACTGGGACTTCTCTGTTCAATTTTCAGAGTTCAATGAAAGTTAAACAATGAACACACTTATCTCTGGCCATCTCAGCTGAAGTTAATAATGTTAAATTGTATTCCAACAGTGTGGCTCTGAAAGCATCTTCATTAAGATGGTTTATAAGATCAAAGTGGCAGAAATGAACTGCCAGGATCAGAATTTTTTTATGATCGTACGTAACATGCCTGTTCCTCTTGGCAAACTGGATGAAGCAGTTAAACTGAGATCACCAGGTCACTGGCATAACAGAGGAACTATGTGAGAAAATCAGCAACTTGTATTTCAGCTGGGGGATGCTGGAGAGATGAAGACAAAAATCATATGTTTTGGGAGAAGTCCATTAAAATGAGGAGAATGAGGCACACAGGAATTCAGAAAGCAAAGGGACCTATCCTGCTTTGACTCTTTATTTGCCAGTTGCTTGCTTTGTGTTGGCCTCTGAGACCGAGGGAGGAGTGGATGCAGTGAGGAGGGCTGTTGACCTCCATGCCTTGTGGCCCTCTATGTTGGGGGGCTGCAGGGTGTTGTCTCCCTCTGGAGGCCACTCCAGCTGTGGCTTCACAGCTGCCTCCACCTTCATGTCTTGCCGAGTTCAGAAGCTCGGCTTTGAAGTCTCCAGTCCCAAGTTACAGCACCCATCCGTAACATCTATATCAGTACGTCCTCCTAAAATCTAGGATCTGCTCTCAGGATTTACTGGGAGGAGGGTGACAGGCGAAACAGCCAAATGAGATGAGAGAACCAGCGGGCCGTGCTCGGTTGTAAATGCAAAGGGTTGCTCTGTCCTTACGTTGGTAGCAATAATTTTTGCAGTGCAATCGGTTCTCCTATGCCGCTGCTAATATGCTAGAATTTTTTTTTTTCCAGTGGATGGTGAATTTAGAGATAATGATGACTAAAAGGGGTTATATGCTGCCTAGATAGAGTCTTAGGTTACGAAGTATTGCAAAAATGCATTGTATAATTTGGAAACTTCTCTGACTAGCTGCAAAGTAATGATTGAAGTCTTAAGGGTAAAGAGCTCAGAAAGCATAATTTTGGGGGCTTTGAAGATGCCTGATATAACGTATTTAAGATACAGTGCTGTAGGAATCCACAGTGAAGGAAATATGCAGCGACTGTAGAGTGCTGTCTCCCTCCTTTTCCCTCTATTAATCATATATTTTAGAGTTAATTCTGTGCTTTTATGCTGTGTTAAAATAATACACAAAGACCCTGGACTAAGTTGTGACTGGAAGATCGTAGCGAGTAATGTTTACAACAAAGCTCAGGGGCAGCTCTGTAAAAAGAGCTACTTCAGAAATTGGTCATGCATGTAAAACTGGCTCTTATTAAATTTGATATATATATATATATTTCATGGTTGCTGCAGCCCTAGATTGTATTCTTTTGAAAATTGAATGCCAGCCACCTGACACACATTTTACCAATAAAATTTCTCTTCAGCTAAAACCATCTCTCCTGCTTTAACACTACATATCCTGAATGTCAATAGTAGACTCCTGACGTCTTAAATTTCCCTTCCTTGCAGCACAGGAAGGACGCTGCAGTAGTGCTTGGAGAAGTATTCTGTTCTGGGCTCAGTTCCTCATACAGCTGTTGCTGCGGCTGTTCAGGTTTGTGTATAAGCAATACTAAAGGTCAGATTAGATAGCATTTTGGAAATAGAACTGGCCTTGACCTAGATCCCATGCAACTCCACTTACTAATAGTACACAGAACGCAAGCAAGCATAGACTTTGTGCTCTCGTTTCAGTTTTTAAAACAATGATTTAGAGCGATCATGCCTTGGAGGGAGTGTTCCTGTATATCTGTATCTAGGGAAGGTACACCAGTCTCAGATCTGGCAGGAGAAGGAACACACACCATCACTTTCTACCCCAAGACATAGACAACAAAGTTTAGGGAACAGTGTCTCAAAAACAGACTGTGTACGCATGCCGGAGGATGGCATTTGGTGCTTCTAAAAGTGTTGAGGGCTTTCTAGATGAAGTGAGTTAGTAAGCATTCACAGGCTACCAAGAAAGCTCATGTGGCTGAAGTTGTGCTTGTAAGAGGGGGTCTGCAAACAGCAGGCAGATGTGGGGAGGAAGATCAGGTTGCCAATTCCTGCCTAGCTAGTGGACACAAGGTGTCCTGTATGGGTTTGTCTCCCTTCACAGCAGTAGGGCACATCAGGTCTTCTTGCTGTTACCCATCCAGTCCAGCATTCTCTCTTAGGCTTATGGAACCAATAACTAATTTATAAATCCTCCGCTTCAAAATTAATAGTAGTCTCTCATAATAATTAAGCTAAGTGCTGTCCCTTTTAATGAGCCTAAGAGGGCTGGAACTTCTAATATAACCAGTGTGAACTTCTCAGCCACAATACTTTGCTTAGGCAGTCGTTCCGGGCAACAGTGCAGCAAATTACTGCCCTCTGAAAATTATACTGGCTGAGGCCTTTCTAGTCACTTGAAGGAGGTGGATGGAAATAAACTCTGCGCTTCATTACGCCGATATATCTAAAACGTCACAGGAAGGGCTTTGCCTCAGGGAAGCCAAAGCAACGTTTAAGCAAAGGGCTGTGGAGTGGCCTTTTGACTGCCACCAGCTTCAGCCAGGGACCTGTTTGACATGTACCCGACGTGGTGGCCAGCTGCGTTTCTGTTGAGAGCTGTAGGGAAAAGAGCTTCCACTGCTCTCCCGTGGGACATGGGAGCAGGCATTCAGTGGGCAGTGCTGGGGTCTGGGTTTCTGTCCGGGGGTACTGAGCAATAGCTCCTACTGGCTTTGGTGGATTTGGCACGCTTTCAACACTTCTGCAAGTCAGACTGAGTTTATGTGCCTTTGAGGCAATCTTCTCCAGTGTAATTAATTAATTTAGAAAGATGCATTTAATTAGGCTGCAGAAATAAATTAAGAAAATCAGAGCCCAATTCAATGGAAGCTCTGCTTGCTTTGACAACCATAAGTATGCTTTTGAAAGTTTCCTGTTAATTAATCTCGTCAAGGAGTACCTCTGTTGGGTATCCTTGCTGACAACAGAACTGTCATCTGGGGGAAGAGTGTTACATCAGACCCTGAAAAAAAAAATGAAAACCAACCAAAACCCCAAAATCCCATGAGATTAAACAAACCTTAGAACTGTAACTTGATCACTGGACACACCTGGTAGTTATGGGAAGTTTAGTCAGTGATGTCTAAGATGATAGCATTAACTATAGATGCTCAAACTGAATGGAATTAGCATCATTGACAAGCCAAGAGAACTCAGGTGGAGATCCAGATCTGTCATAGAGGTTGCATCACTCAGGTGCATCGTATCTTCATGTGAAAAGTGAGATGAAAAATGCAAGCCATGGCCAGGAGGAAATTCGGGAATGGTCGTTGTCTCTGGCTGTGCTGTCAGCTCCACTCCAGCTACTGATATGGCACCTGCACTTTTGTGTTTGTATTCTCTTATCACTGACGCACTTGAGGGTTTGGCAGGTGAGTCATGTGCGCTGATTCACAATTTGTCCTGGGTGAAGTTTGCAGGAAAAGGTATTGTCTTTGGTGTCGTATACATGGGGGGAAAAAACACAACCTGTGATCAGATTCCTCCCTGGCATAAACTTTCTTCACTGCGACCTACAGGCTTCTGCCTGTGAAGCTGGAATCGAGATTTTGTTCTGGCAATTTACGCACCATCTCCTCTCGCTTATCTCTGGGTGGTTTATTCAGGTTATGGATTAACTGAGCAATCATTTAGCAACACCCTGCTCTCTACTGCTTCCAGTACAACTTGGTACAGCTGGATGATGCTGTGTGGGGCTGCACAGACTTACTGACTTGACTCAGTGCTAATTTAGGAATCTCCACAGCCTGCTGTCTGCCGTAGTGCTGAGCTTTCTTTTCTCCTTTATATCTTTGGTGCTTGCTCTCGCAGCCTGGACACAGTAATACCCTACTACAGCAAAACATCAGTTATAACAGTTACCTAGAAAATCATTAACTGACTGTATCAGCAAACATATTTTTCATTTTCTTTTTCTTTTTTTGTGGGAAGCCTATCCGGGTCAGAAAATCCCAGCAGCTTCTCCCTTCTCAAAGAGTTCCTTTTGATGGAAGAACTGTGGAGTGACTTCACAGGAGGAGGAAACTGCCTACAATAATCATCGCTCGTCAATCCAAAGACCAAACCCAACAAAGCCTCTCAGCAGTTCTCAGATTGCCAGCACAGTTGGTGGCTTTGAAATGCCAGCAAGAGCTGTGCTAGGACATACCCTGTATTTTCTTACAGACACCAGAATGAGAGCCACAGACCTCTCTGAAGTGAAAGGAAGGTCCAGCTACCAAAGGCACTAGTTGTGGAGCTTACGTTCTTCATGCAAGGAGTTTGTTACAGAAGTGTCATTGCTGTCCTGTTTTAAGCCTTGAGCTGCTGTGGGACTTATACACGAAGGCCTGGGGCTCCAGCCAGACTCCACGGGCATTAATGGAACATGTGATTGATTTTGTGGTGAAGTAAAAAGATGCGTGCTGCAGTCTTGTGAGAAAGGTCTATTCAGTTAATGGGACAGAATTCAGATGCGCGCAGTCCTGGAGCACCTCAGAATTATCAGCCACTTTCCCAAAAGCAGCTTGTGCTATCATTCTGAATGTTTACCTTCACAGCACGAAAAAAAAAGAGGTGTATTTATTGATGGGGTAAACTTGTACAATTCTCTCCAAAGAAACCAGTTTGGTTAGTCAGCCTGGGTGTTGACAAGAGATGGAAGGAAATCATTAAAGGAGACTGCATAGTAGGTATGATAATTAGCCGGTACCAAACAATAGAGACTTTTGCAGAGCGTAGGGAATGTGGAGACGTAATTTTACCTTTCCAAACAGGAGGGCATCAAGCTGTGCTTCCCTGCCTGGGAAGTAGGTCAAGAGGAAGTGCACTTTCAATTTATATTCATCTCATAATTATTTCATGTACTGAAGAACATCATTTCTGTCAAGGGGAAGATGCCTCTGTGGCCAGTCTTATGGAAGAACAATCCTCCACTCAAAGCAGCAGCTTTCAGCGTCAGTGCCCATCAGCACTGCCTTCCACATGAGCTCTCATTGCACTGCTGCTGTTAGTCCTGACTTTGCCAAGCTTCGCAGTCACTCCAGACATCAATACCAGTGGATCCAGAGTGCTGGATCCTAGCACAAGAGTGTGCTGCTTCACATTTGCCAGTGGGACTCAAATCAAGAGGTGATATGCTGTTGTTCCTGGTACTGAAGCAAATTGTCATCTTTCAGACACTATTGGAGAAGCAAACCCAATGGTCCTGGCAAAACATTTGCACCAGGGTGTCTATGTTAAATAGGAGACCATTAAAAATGTCTCTCTTTAAAAGGGGAAAAGAGAATACTTTAACATGTTAATTTGCTTATTTTCATATGTTGAGAGAATAATTTAAGTTGGAAAGGACCTTTGGAGGTCATCTGGTCCAACCCTCTGCTCAAAGCTAGGCCAATTGTGAAGATACCTGGGATTTAACACTTCAGTGATATGATTGTGAGCAATGGATAGAGTATCCAAAACCTCTCTGAGCAACCTATTGCAATGTTTGACCACCATCACAGAGATTTTTGTTCTTCTTAGAGGTCTCAAAGGTATGTTTTAAAGATGGATGTCAAAGGCCAAGTAAGGATAAATCTATATTTGTCTAGGTAGAGAACAAATGTTGTATAGTCCTCTGCAGTACCTGTTCTGGGTTTTTTTTTGGTATAGAAGAACCGTTTCTGAAGTAGAAGAGACCCTTTTCCAGAAAAAAAAAAAAGCATATGTTCAAAGTAAATTTTCCCATGATTTGAAGGAATGTGTAAAGCAACAGAGAAAGAACATAAAAAAAGCCAAGCAACAGTGTTTTAAAGAATGACGACAACATGATGGCTCTAATTTAGCATTCAACTAAGTAAACATAAGACTAAATACAGCCACTCCAATTTGACAAATACAACACTTCTGTTGTATGTTGAAAAACAATGTACGTAGGATGTGAAATACTACCATTAGAAAGCACATTGCTTTCAAGCTGCAGTGTGTAATTTCCACATATGCTGCTTACTAATGTTTCAAAGAAAAAGAAATGACCTAATTTTAAAAAAATAACTGCCAATAGCACAGAAAACCAAATATGCTGCATCAAATTGTGTATATTCCAGATCTTTTTCTGTAGTAAAATATTTAGTAGCTGGTTCTATTCTCTGCCCCAGTTAAATCTTCTTCCCCCCCCCCCCCCCCCCACTTTCTTTTTTTCCCCCAACAACAAAAAAAATTTCAGCTTTTTTTTTTTTTCTTGTTTTTTTGATAAACAAAAATTTACACCCAAGCCGAACAACAACAACGGGTT